>ENA-UOOR01000159-UOOR01000159.1-fermentation-metagenome-genome-assembly--contig:-NODE-159-length-98826-cov-58.494285_pt1 | contig 98826 bp, 81 predicted proteins | sample MGYA00245780_ERZ724029 | MGnify/ENA primary metagenome ERZ724029 (study PRJEB28704, sample SAMN03018315) | fermentation metagenome | biome: anthropogenic terrestrial biome; feature: soil; material...
TTGCATATTTATGCAACCCTTATGCAACAAAAAGGGGTTTTTGCAGTAGAACCAATTTTGATTTATGAAAAGAATTACTATGGCTTTATCCTTGGGGAACGGAGGTTTTTATTATGACTTTTGATGCGGCCATAATTACCGAAAATGGTGTTACTTTTGTGATAATAATTGTAAAACCAGAAATATTGAAGCATGATTTCACCATCAACGAAGCCAGGAAGATTTTTTCCAAGTTTTTTCCCACTTTGCCCATAATTCTAATGGCACAGGAATCAGCTACCACCCCTACTTATCAAGGTAGGCAGGACTTGGTCAAGTTTCTAAACACTGTAGATTATATGCTGCTTCCCTGGAAGAGCTATACAGTAAAGGAAGGATAGATCTTTTGATTAGCTAAAACATTAAGATATAACGAGGTGAAATATGTCCCCTGCTTCTTTAAGCGATCGGGTTCCTATTAACAAAACAGGCCGCGGTTTCTAATCCCCCGCCTCGTTGCAGCGCTGCGTTGAAACTGCTCTGCAGTTTCTTCCGATGCTTAAATATTTAAAAACAACTCAAGACAAGGAGAAAATATGATTTACAGACTTACTTTATTAAGAAATTTGCCGGAAGCAGAGGCCGGATTTAGTTTTTATCTGAAAGGCGGACTTGCTTCCGTAGATGGAGAAGACTGGTTTTCCTGGATTACCCGGGATAGTATTTATACCCGTATGTATCATCTTTTTTTGGAAGAGCGCCATGACTGGGTGCTGGTAGAAGACAGCAGTATTCCGGATAACAGCTATGACTTGCAAGATTGTTTCCCCGACCACCGGCTCCTTGGTTTCAAGGAAGCCCTGGACAGTCAGGGCTTTATTTATGATGAAAGTTCGTATGGTATAAATAATATCCGTTGCTGTGGTGAACAGCTTAAAATGCTGGGAGCTACCAAAGCCGACTGTATTTATTGTTCTAATTGCGGTAAAGGGGTTCAGGATGCGGTAAATTACCTGGTGTGGGGCTTAAAGGATGTCCCCCCTCCACGCACCTATCTCTATGAGTTTCGTTACGATCCTTTCAAGAAATACCTGGCAGGAATCATTAAAGACGAAAACTTGAAAAAAGACTAAAAGCTACATCAATTAGAAAAACCGGCGATTCATAACGTAATCACTCCGATTCGTTTATGACTTATTTTGTCGATTCATTATTGTATCGGGCGTTTTTTTATTAACTTTTCAATATCCTCAAACTATCCTCAAACTCTTCTAAGACCTGGCTTCTGGTTGTTTTTGCAATTTTCTTTTTCATTTTCCTGGTTTTTTGGCATGCAATTTGCAACATGATAAGTGCAGAGGAATAAATCCTGTAAAAATATTATTTTCGACCCCGCAACGATTTTGCACAAGTCCTCCGTTGGATGAAAATACACAGGGTGTCAGGCCCTGGAATTAAAGGAGGTAATTTTATGAATAAGAATGATGAAAGAGTGAGAGAAGAGTGGGTCAACTCCTACCTTAACATCATGGAACAGCTTCAGGGACCTGTTATGCAACAGGAAGCCATGAACTACGAGGAAATGAACGAGGTCTTGAGGCAAAACTGTATGCAGGAGGAGGAAGTGGGAGAATACTCCATGATTGACCGCTGGGTACAGCTTTACCTGGGTTTAATGGATCTACTGCACGGGCTATTCAAGCAGCCAAGCCTGGATATTGAAGCCATTAACCAGGAGTGGATCCGCTGTTTTCAACCAGCTGCAATCCCTGTGGGTGAACAGTTAACTGCCCAATGGGTCAACACTTACCTGGATTTTGTGGAGCAGTATCAAGGTTGGTCAGAACCAGAGAAAACTGCGGCTATCGAGGACATTAACCGGGAATGGATTCGCTGTTTCCTCCCCCAGGAAGCAGAGCAAGATGGTCAGTTGATAAAAAAATGGGAGGCCGTTTTCTTGCAGCTTAACCATGAACTGCGAGGAATAAGCGAGAAGAAAGCTGATTTCACTATCGAAGAAATCAACGATGAATGGCGTCGCCTGTTCTTGCAAGGTGAAGTTAAGGCTGTAGCCCTTAAAAAGAAGGTAGCTTAAGCTTAAGCCACTTTAGAAGAATATCAAGCATTATACAAGCCGATACTTGTTTTACTGGATACTGGCCAAGTTCTAAACCCTAGCCTGGACTTCTAATGACAGTTGCTTAACCGCAATAACATCATTGTACCCGATCAGTACATTACTGGTTGGGTACTTGTTTTTCTCAAATAATGCCTTCATCTCCTGTAGCTCTACTTGTGATATAATATGGTCGACAGGAGGATGAAATTGGATGAATTCCGGAAAAACAAGTATTAACCCTTATTTAGTCCGATATGATACCAGTCTCCAAGATATATCCTTGATTTTTGAACAGGATGATGATATTGAATTCCTGCTGGTATGTGATGCAGAAAAGCAGATTATCGGCAGAATTTTGCCGCAAAATATTGTAGAAGCGAACGAGATCGGGCTGGCACCCGATACCCCGGTGCAGCAGGTTATACCTTTTGAGCAACAATTTATTGATTTTATCAACAATTTGCAGTTTGTATTGGGGGATTCCATGTCCAGTCTTCATTCTATGATAACAAATGAAACTGTGGCAGAATATTATTTCCGGTTGATCTGGAGGTTATGCCGAATATGGCATAAAAACGCAACGGAATGGGAAGCCTGTTTTGATTCCGTTTACAATCCGGTTATTTCTATAGATGAAGATGGGAGAATCAACCTTTTTAACCGCGCCCTGGAAAGAGTCTCTGGAATCACTGCCTCCGAAGCCCGCGGGCAAAAAGTAACCGATATCTTTAGCAACAGCAAATTGATCGAGGTCTTGACCACGGGTCAAACTCAGCCCACCCGCAAGATTCAGTATCAGGACAAGATTCTTCTCACTAACCGCACTCCCCTGTATAAGAACGGAAAGATTGCCGGGGCGGTAGCCGTCTTGCAGGATATCTCCGAACTGGAGCATATTGCCGAGCAACTGGCCCGCACTCGGGAACTTAACCGGCAACTGGATGCTATTTTCGAATCTTCTTTCGATGGTCTTTATTTAACTGATGGAGAAGGAAACACTTTGCGCCTCAACCAGGGATTTGTGCGTATAACCGGAATCAGTATGGAAGAATGCGTTGGTTCTAATATGCGTGAATTAGTTGATACCGGGGTCTTTTCCGATTCCGGCACCTTGCTGGCCCTGGAGAAACAGGAGCGAGCCACTATTACTCTGGTAGCCAGAACCGGCAAGGAGGTTCTGGTCACCAGCACACCCATTTTCGATGAGCAAGGCAATATTGCTTTTATTATTACCAATGTTCGCGATATTACCGAACTTAACGAGTTGGAGCGCAAGCTTAAACATATAGGATTGCGCGATCGTGAACTGGATACTATTCTGGATTCCTCTTTTGATGGTATTTTTATTACCGATGGTGAAGCCAACACCCTGCGCCTTAATCAGGCCTTCGAACGTATTACCGGGGTAACAGCGCAAGAGTGTGTCGGGCGCAATATGAAAGAACTGGTGGACGAAGGTTATTTCTCCGGTTCAGGAACGTTGCTAGTCCTGGAAAAGGGAGAAAGAGCCACCATTACTCTTGTGACCAGAACCGGCAAGGAGGTTCTGGTTACCAGCACACCCATTTTCGATGATCAAGGTAATATTATGCTGGTAGTTACCAATGTTCGCGATATAACAGAATTAAATAAGCTGGAGCGGGAATTCAAAAAGATGGTAGGCCTGCGGGAGCGTGAATTGGATGCGGTTTTCGAATCCTCCTATGATGGGCTTTATATTACGGATGGCGAAGCCAATACCCTGAGGCTTAACGAGGCTTTTGAACGCATACTCGGAGTAAAAGCCGAGGAATGTATAGGTCGCAATATGAGAGAACTGGTGGCTGAAGGTGTCTACTCCCGCAGCGGCACCCTGCTGGCTTTAGAGAAACAGGACCAGGTAACTATTACTTTGCAGGCAAAAACCGGAAAAACCGCCCTGGTAACCAGTACACCCATACGCGATGAACATGGCAACATTATCCTGGTGGTAACCAATGTTCGGGACATCAGCGAGTTGAACGAACTGCAGGAGAAATTGGGACACGCTGAAGAGCTTAGCCGTTTCTTCCAGAGTGAATTGCAGGAAATGAAACTACGTACCCAGTGTGTAATTCACTCCAGTAAAATGCGGGAATTAATCAGTATGGTAGTCCGAATAGCAGCAGTGGATTCTACTGTCCTCATACAAGGCGAATCCGGGGTGGGCAAGGAACTGGTGGCCAATACCATACACAGCAACAGCAACCGTAGAGAGCAGCCGATGATAAAGATAAACTGTGGGGCTATTCCCGAAAATTTATTGGAATCTGAGCTTTTTGGCTATGAACCGGGAGCCTTTACGGGAGCCAGCAAGCAAGGCAAGGTCGGCATGTTTGAAGTGGCCGATCAAGGCATCTTGTTTCTGGATGAAATCGGTGACCTCCCTCTAAGCCTGCAGGTTAAACTGCTGAGAGTATTGCAGGATAAAGAAATTTTGCGGGTAGGAGGCACCAAACCCATAAAGGTGGATGTGCGAATAATCGCTGGCACCAATTATAATCTCAAGGAAATGGTGGAGAAAAAGCTGTTCCGCAAAGACCTTTTTTATCGTTTGAATGTTATACCCATTACTGTCCCGCCCCTGCGCGAGCGCCGGGAAGATATCCCTATTCTGGCCAATCATTTTCTGGATAATTTTAACCAGAAGCATGGAATGAACAAGAAGCTATCCGGCAGCATCCTGGCTTATTTTATGGAATACGACTGGCCGGGCAACGTAAGGGAGTTGGAAAACCTGGTCGAGCGCCTGGTGGTAACCAGCCTCAACCAAACTATTACCGCTCACGATCTCTCTGCCTGGTCGGAACTGAAACCCGAAAACAAATCTGATAATGAACATGGAATCGTTCGACTGCAGGATGCCTTGGAGAATACGGAAAGAAGAATACTGGAAAATGCCTTTTCAGTCTGCAAGTCTACCTATGAGGTGGCCAGAGCATTGGGTATTAGCCAGCCTACAGTAGTTAGGAAAGCAGCAAAATATGGAATAAGAGGGTAAAAGGCATCACAGCTTTTTCCCCTTGGAATGATTTTCGCTCTGTTGTCTTCATTCTTATGATAAAACTTGGATATTATTGATGATGCCGGGGCGGCAGGGTAAATCTAGCTGCCACTAGCCCCCCTGCCGCCTCAGGCTATCCCTAACCTATCTTGTTGCTCTTTCTCCAAATATTCATCTTTTGGGCTTCTTTAACCAGTTCATCCTGGAAATCAGGATGAGCTATTTTAATCAATTCTTCAGCCCGTTCCCAGGTGCTTCTGCCTTTCAATGTAGCAATACCAAATTCGGTTACCATCATATGAGTGGCAGTCCTTGGATCGGTAACTATGGCTCCAGGAGTAAGGATTGGCTTGATTCTTGATGTTACCTCACCTTTAATTTCAATAGTGGAAGGAAGACATATAAAACTCTGCCCATTCTTGGACTTGTAAGCTCCTTCAACAAAATCCAACTGCCCACCGGTTCCGCTAATATGCCTGGTGCCAACACTTTCTGCACATACCTGGCCATACAAATCAACTTCGATGCAGGCATTGATGGAAACAAAGTCGTCTATCTGGGCCACCACCCAGGGATTGTTGGTGTAATCCACCGAATAAGAAGCCAGGCCCGGGTTGTCATCTATATAGTCATATAATTCTTGACTTCCCATGGCAAAGGAATATACTTGTTTGTATTTGTCGATGCTTTTCCTGGCGCCGGTAATTTTGCCGGCCTTGGCCATTAAGAGATAGGCATCAACATACATTTCGGTGTGTACTCCCAGATCCTTTAAATCAGAAGCAGCCACCATGCTGCCGACTGCATTTGGAGTACCACCTATTCCCAGCTGAATGCAGTTGCCATCGTATAAACGTTCAATAATATGCTGAGCCATAGCAATCTCCACCGGGCTAGGTTCAGCTGAACCAATAGTCGCAATCGGCTCGTTTTTACTTTGGATAATATAGTCAACCTGCGAAATATGAAGACATTCCTGATTACCACCCAGGCATCGTGGCATCTTTTCATTTACTTCCAGAATGGTAACCCGGGCAGTTTCCATCATTGCACAACAGTTGACCGAACTCCCCCCAAAATTAAAATATCCGTGTTTATCCATAGCTGTACACTGAATAACCGCAACATTAGTAGGAACACAGTCTTTTCGGGTCATCATGGGGTTTTCGTGAAACTTCATAGGAATATAAAAAAGGTTCTTATTTATAAACTTTCGGTCATGTCCGGCAACATGCCAGCTATTCCAGGTAAAATGCTTATTGTCAGGGTCAACTTCAGCCGTAAAGTGCTGGTAAGCTCCTATATCACAACGTATTTTAACATCTTCGAGTTCATCTTTGCGTTTGGCCAGGGCTTCATCAAAATCCCGAGCACAGTTAATCCCAAAGCCATATTCCACCCAATCACCGGATTTTACCTGTTTGGCTGCCTCATCAGCTGTTACTAACTTGCTTTTATATTCTTCTAATAACTTTTGATACATTTAACCGCCTCCTCTTGTTTCATATCTTCCACAATTTTCATGTATTCTCTTTCTATTTATAACTAGCGCGGAATTCTTAGAATTCCGCACTCATTATTAAGATCAGCTCTTTTAATCTTTCTGTATCCGAGGATTTTAGTTATCGCCCTTCCTCATTCATTTTCGTATTTATAAAACCCTGGTATTTCATCAACATCCGCAATGCACCCCGACTGTTTAATATGAGCTTTTGCTCAAATAAGCTCTTTAACAGCCATGTAGCCCGGGTCTCCCGTAATCCACTTGGATTCCGGGAGACGGGGCTAGCAATAATCGGATCGTTAATTATGGCTGCCCTATTGGGCATTATCCATCTTAATTAAATTACATAAACGCTTCTTCGGGCATGTCAATAGCGCTGGTGTCGGCAACTTTCATAGCTTTCAAGGTTCCGAAGACGCCGGGAACAACATTCATTATATAGAACTTGGCGGTGGCAATTTTGCCCTTATAGAACATGGCATCGAAGTGGTCTTCACCCAGTTCCGCGAGCTTTTTGGCAGCCAGCAGGGCCTGGTCGAGCATCAGCTTGCCGCAGATCATCATCGAAGCCGCATGCAGCATCCGGGTCGCAAAGAGCTGAACCAGTTGCGGATTGCTGGCCCTCCAGGCTTCTTTGGTGCTTAGGATTTCATTGTAAGCACTGAAGGCATCATCCATCATAGCAAATTCATCGGCGAACGCGGGATCCTTTTTCGTAGCCAGGAAATCGGCGATTTGCGCAACCCATTTCTTCATCGGCTCGCCCTTCTTCATGGTGGTCTTGCGGTTGTTGAAGTCTTGCGCCTGAATGAAGTTGGTGCCTTCCCACAGGGAGTAGATCTTGCAGTCACGAGCCAACTCAGCCGGGGCATACTCTTCGATGAAGCCGTAGCCGCCGAGGCACTGAATCGCTTGCTCGGTGCTAATCCACGCCATATCCGAAACGTAGGCCTTGCACAGCGGGATTTGGATCATGGTCATGTCATCATAGTATTCCCTCTCTGCCGGATCGGCAGCATCATGGGACAGATCCTGATAGAAATAAGTGGTGTAGAGCAGCGCCCGGCAGGCTTCCATTATAGACTTCTGGAACAACAGCATACGGCGGACGTCTTCGTGCTCGATGATCCGGACACTGGGGCCCTTCGGATCGGTGAACTTGGGGCTCTGCACGCGCATCTTGCAATAATCCAGAGCTGCGTAGTAGGCTGAGCCGATACAGCCCTGGGCGAAGGTTCCGGTGTTCAGACGTTCTTCGTTCATCATCTGGAACATCTGCGCCATCCCTTTGCCGCGCCCGTCTACCGGTCCATCACCGATCATCCAACCATAGCAATTGTCGTTTTCGCCAAAGGATAGGGATAGGGTGGAAGAACCGTGGATTCCCATTTTGTGCTCAATACCGGTGGAGGTAACATCATTCCATGCGCCCTGGGTTCCATCTTCGTTTACCCAGAACTTGGGAACTATTAAGCAGTTAATGCCAGAGGTCCCTGGTTTTGCATCCGGGGTCTTGGCCAGCACGAGGTGGATAATGTTCGAAGCGAGGTCATGGTCACCGGAAGTAATAAAGCACTTCTGGCCTTTAATCTTGTACAGACCCGGGGTGTCGGTGGGGAAGCATTTAGTGGCAACCGCGCCGACTTCGGAACCCGCACCCGGCTCGGTCAGACCCATGGTACCGCCCCATTCACCCGAGTACATCTTGGGCAGGAAACGTTCCTTCAGCACTTCCGAGGCGTTATGCTGGATTACGGTGCAAGCACCTGCGGTCAGACACCAAAACATTACTATCCCCGGGGATGCGCCGGACTGCATTTCCAGAATCGGAGCCTCCCAGACCAGGGGCATGCGGCCTTCCGCTGAACGGTCGGAGAATTGGGGTCCAAGGCCGGCTTCGCAAACCGTATTGTAGGCATTCTTGAAGACTTCAGGAGTTATAACCGCCTGGGTGTCGCCACCGACAAACTTGCAACCGGGGTCATCGGCTTCTTTGTTAGCCGGGCAAAGCACATCACGGCAAACTTTGAAGTTAACATCGAGAAAGGCATCAATGTCATCAATGCCGTAGTAATCTTTGTAAGCATCACAGGATAAGAGCTTGTTCATGTCCAGCCATTCTTTTACCGCGAACTTAATGTCTCGCATCTGATAAAGATAATTTTCGTGAGCCAAAAATATTCCCTCCTCATTTTTTATTGGTAATGATTTTTATTACAGGGCTTCAACAATCAGGGCCGTACCCATGCCGCCACCGATGCAGAGGGTAGCCAGTCCCTTCTTGGAGCCGCGTTTTTGCATTTCATATAATAGAGTTACAAGAATTCTGGCCCCGGACGATCCAATAGGATGTCCAATAGCTATGGCGCCACCGTTGACATTGACTTTTTCCATCTTATCAGCCCAGCCCAGGTCACGAGCTACGGCTATGGATTGTGCGGCAAAAGCTTCGTTAGCTTCAATCAAATCTATATCGTCAATGGTCAGGCCGGCTTTTTCCAGAGCTTTGCGGCTGGCCGGTATCGGTCCCAATCCCATTACCGAGGGGTCCACTCCACCGGAGGCATAGCTAACTACTTTGGCCATAGGCTTGATTCCCAACTCATCGGCTTTTTCCTTGGACATTACTATAATTGCAGCCGCAGCATCATTTATTCCGGAAGCATTGCCAGCGGTTACGCTGCCGCCCTTCTTGAAAGCCGGAGCCAGCTTGGCCATAGCTTCAGGTGAGCTCTTGCGGGGATGTTCATCGGTATCAAATACGATGTCACCCTTTTTACCTTTTATAACCACGGGTACTATTTCGTCTTTGAAACGACCGGATTCAATCGCCTCTGCAGCCAGGGTCTGGCTGCGGAAACCGAAGGCATCCTGCTCTTCCCGGGTAATTCCATACATATCGTTTATATTCTCAGCGGTTATTCCCATGTGGTAGCCGTTGAAAACATCAGTTAAGCCGCCCCAAACCATTTCGTCAATCAAGTCTCCCTTGGGCATGCTCATTCTGTATCCCCAGCGGGCATTGGGCAGTATAAAGGGGGCTTTGTCCATGTTCTCGGTTCCGCCAGCCAGAATAATGTCGGCATCCCCGGCTTTAATTACCTGGGCGGCCAGGCTGACCGCTCTTAAACCAGAACCGCAAACCTTATTGATAGTAAAGGCGGTTACTTCCTTGGGGATGCCAGCATGAATCATAGACTGCCGGGCCACATTCTGTCCCAGTCCCGCCTGCAATACACAACCAAATATTACTTCATCGATCTGTTCGGGCTTGATTCCAGCCCTTTTAATCGCTTCTCCCATGACTATTGCACCTAATTGTGCAGCTCCAACATCCTTAAGGGTTCCTCCAAAGGTGCCAACCGGGGTACGGCAAGCGCCTACCAGTACAACTTCTCTCGTCATTTTAATATTTCCCCTTTCTATATATTTCTTATATACTTTTTCGGCCTTCTGCTCTCTTTAGTAGACAAAGAAACCTTCGCCGGTTTTGCGTCCCAGTTTATTGGCCCGCACCATTTTTGCCAGCAAGGGACAAGGACGATATTTGGGATCGCCAAATTCTTTGTAGAGGGTCTCCATAATCTTCAGGCAGATATCCAAACCAATCATGTCAGCCAGGGCCAGAGGTCCCATAGGATGTCCGGCGCCAAATCTCATGGAAGTATCGATATCGGCGGCATTGGCTACGCCTTCCATCAAACAATACATACCTTCATTCAGCATGGGAATCAACAGGCGGTTTACCACAAAACCAGGGGCTTCATTGATTTCTACCGGAGACTTGCCCATTTTTACGGAAAGGTCTTTTATAGCATCATAAGTAGCCTGGCTGGTGGATGCGCCCCGAATGACTTCAACCAACTTCATAGCCGGTACGGGGTTGAAGAAGTGCATGCCGATAACCTTGTCGGCTCTGCCCGTTGCGGCAGCAATCTCAGTAACACTCAAAGCTGAAGTATTGGAGGCCAGAATGCACTCGGGCTTGCAGATAGAATCCAATTCTTTAAAGATGGCTTTCTTGATATCCATAACTTCCAGCGCAGCTTCGATTACCAGATCACAGTCCGCCGCAGCACCCATGTCAACGGTTCCGGAAATTCGGCCCATAACCGCGGCTTTATCCTCAGCCGTCATTCTGCCTTTATCCACATTCTTGCTCAGCAGCTTGTCAATTCCGGCAATACCCCGGTCCACAAATTCCTGCTTGATATCGCGTACAACTACCTCGAAGCCTGCCTGCGCCGCAGTCTGCACAATGCCTGCTCCCATGGTACCTGCACCAAGCACCATTATCTTCATAGTAGTTACCTCCTAAATTCTTTATAAATAATTTGCTTGTCGCAAAACTACTTACTAATAAAATTAGCTTTTCTCTTCTCAAGAAAAGCCGTCATTCCTTCCTTCTGATCCTGTGTTGCAAAACAAAGACCAAAAGCATCCGCTTCTATACTCATAGCCCGGTCAATATCGGTCTGCATGCCTTCATTGGCCGCTGCTTTGGATAAGCGAACAGCGAGCTGACCTTTGCTTAAAATACGCCCGGCTATTTTTTTTACTTCAGGTAATAATTCTTCCGGTTGCACTACTTTATTAACCAGGCCAATGCGGAAAGCTTCATCAGCATTAATTACATCGGCTGTGTACAATAATTGTTTGGCCATTCCCGGGCCAACTAACCTGGGTAGACGCTGAGTGCCGCCAAAACCAGGAGTGATTCCCAGCCCGACTTCCGGTTGCCCAAACTTGGCATTGCTGGCAGCAATGCGAAAATCGCAGCACATTGCTAATTCGCATCCGCCCCCCAGGGCAAATCCATTAACTGCTGCGATAACCGGTTTTTCCACCGCTTCTATCAAGCGAAACACCTTTTGCCCCAGAGCTCCGAATTCCCGAGCTTCCATTGCGCTCAGGTTCTGCATAAAAGCTATATCGGCACCGGCGACAAAAGACTTGTCTCCGCTTCCAGTAATAATTAACAATTCAACCGCCGGATCTTCATTAACTGCTGTAACGGCATCTTTGATTTCCAAAAGTGTGTCTTTATTAAGCGCGTTCATGGCTTTAGGCCGGTTGATGTATAGTACCGCCAGTTTCTCTTCTCTTTCCAGAATAATATTTTCGTAAGCCATTTAATTCCCCCCTTCTCTAATTATTTTCTGGTAAAGCTTTTCCTAAAGTATCATTTACTTTTTCAAGGAAAAGTATGTAGTTATACCGAACTATCCCTCCTTTTTTGCCAAATAATTTATTTAAAGTAAGTTTGCTTGTTAATCGAAATACTTAAGTGCTATATATCAAATGCCGGCAAAGCATGAAATACGATGTTAAACGATGTTATGAAAAAAAGGGGACTACTGTTCTATGATGTTACAGGGCTTAGATATTCCGTTCGCAGAAGGTTTTTATCCTTAAGCAATCCTGCCCTAAGCATCACAGAGCAGTAGTATTATAAAAAAAAATATAAGGGGGTTACAAACATGACTGTTTGCGTAACGCCCTTATACTTTTGCAATTTGCGTGCCAATTTTATTGTTTTAAGAAAATACACTAGATTTTGCCGTTATTTCGGGCTTTCTGGAGCTAAAAAGTATTAGCAGAAAGAATAGCGATCGATACATAGGTGAATTATTGATTCAACATTGTATCGCTTTTCGCGTTATTTTACGAATATTTTATGTCCTACTTTATAGAGGAATGTACCCGTATGTTTCATCCCCCATATACTTGTTATTTTCTTTTTAGCAGCAGGCTCTCTAGTTCGTCCAGCCGCAGGTCCTTCTGCCCGGCAGCCAGCATATCGAGCAGTACCTCAATAACTGTTCTAACCGGGTAACTATCTTCAGGATAATTCTCCTCTTCCGCTTCATAGACGCAAAAATACTCGTTCTCCAGGCTCCGTATATACTCACATGCCTGGCAATCATTGCCTAGTAATGGTATTTGTTGCAGAGAACAAAAAATAAAGTTGCCCAACAATATTGGTTTATCCATTTTACTCATCCTTTTCTTCTACTTCAAGCAAGAACCCGGCCAGCTCCTCCTCAGCTGCCAAAGGTTTCAGCCTAACCCGGGCAGGGTACAAGGCATCATCCTGCCGCAAAAAAGAAAAGCTTTTACTGTACTATTCGGAACCGGGAACTTGAAACCGTAGACAGCAAAAATTAAAAAAGAAGCAGCCGTTTTTCAGCTGCTCTTGGAAACCTTAAATAGTTATTTTTTTATCAAATCATTTAAAGCTTTTAACATCGCATCAACATCAATACCGTGAGCCAATGCCCCTTGTTCAAGTGTTTCAAAAAGTGCCCCGCTGCATCCCAGGCAACCCATATTGAACTGTCCGAAAACCGGAAGGGTCTGAGGATACTTGGTCACAATTTCCTGTATTACCATGTCCTTGGTAATCAAATCTTCACCTCCAATTTTAATTAAGCAGGACTTTGCGGGATATTATTTCCCGATTTTTAAACTTGGAACCCTGCTATAATAATATCAACCCCTTTACAACAGGGGTTGATATTTTCTCATAATTATACACAGCATCCTGGCTCCATGCAATAGTAAGGCCCCGGCCAGGTGTCTGATCCATATTTACCCAGGTCACTCTAAGCTATATGGAAATCCCCAAAAAGACAGGGGATCTCCTATAAACGTACACCTTTTCTTACCCGGATACGGCTGGAAAACGGCTGCTTCCCAGTGCTAAGCTGAGCTCCTGACCAATCGCGGCATATCTCCTCTATGGCGATTTTTAAATCCAGGGCTCTCCTGCCGGTATAATGGTGGGTTCGCACCATCTCATATCCTTGTTCGGCTATTTGCAACCGTTCCTCCTCATGCTGCAAGTAGTATTCCGCCTTTTCCTCAAAATCGTATTCATTGATATCAACAAAATGTACCCCAGGCAAAAAACCCAGGTCGGCAAGTTCCTGGGATGCGGGTGCCAGAAGCAGGGTTTTACAAGCCAGAACTTCATAATACTTGGCTAGCGGATAACGAAAAATAGAGTCACAGCTAAAAAATATCTTAGCCCGGTTGATCTCCCAGGCATAGCGTGTTCCCACCAAAGCCCCGTCTTCTCCAGAGAAGTTCCGGTATCCCGGATGTTCATGATAAACAAAACCCGGTTTATCGCTCATTTTCTCCAAGATCCGGCAACGCAAGGGATAAATGCTTTCATGTACCGCTCCCAGCATCAGATAATCTATATCCCGGTTCAAAGCATAATCATAAAAAACATCAGTATTGGCATGGTGAGGAAGCCACCTGAATTTCGGCCAGAACTCCGGATACCATTCGGAAAACCTATCCCGGTAAATAGAAAATATCCCGGGGGCGTTTATCTCTCTTAACATCCTTGTACGAGCCTCAATTTGGTAATGCAGGTCATGCAATAAAACGGCCCATGGTAAGCTCAACCCCGCAAGGCCGGTGATTATGGGGGAATTGGTCTCCGCAAATTCATTAATAAAAACAAAATCCGGCTTTGCATCCAGGCTGCGAATAATTTCATTGATATCTCCCGGCCAGTGCCAGAGCTGTAGATCCACCATCTTCCCTAATTCCGTAAGCAGGTAGTGGAAATTGGGCGAGAGATAGTGGCTGAAATCTCCAGTCGTTACCAGTACTCTCATTTCTTTCACTCCTAAAAGTTGACTCTACTGAAAACTCCTTTTATCCCGTAAGGATTGCATAAATATCCTGGCTAGCGTTGCCCGGCACTCAGAGAAGACAAACGAAACGCCCTCCTTCTCGGGTTCAGGCATCTACATCTGCAGCAGGCGGTCAAGACCAATGACCTCATTAATAAAAGAATCCGTCACAATCTTCCCCGTAATTAAGCTTTCCATACCTGAACCCAGGTCTACAGCCACCTTGCCTAAATGGCGAGCAATGTACGAAGACAAAATTACGGCATTTACCCCTGCCCCTAATAAACAAAGGTCAAAATTATAGCGGGCAATCTGTTCTTTTACCCAGGGTATCTCTTCAAATTCATAGAGAGGGATGGCTGCCGCTATTTCAAAACCCAAGCGGCGTTTTAGTTTGGTATTTAATACCAGAGACACTTGTGGCGCCAGTGCTCCGATTAACAGTATTCTCCTGCCTGCCAGTATCCGCTCAAACCTTTCCTTCTGAGAGAACATAAAGACCCGGCGCAGGTGAGCTTCGAAGTAAAAACTGGGATGGATTTGATGCAGAGCAAAAACCCTTTCCGTTAAATCCCGGGCTACCGGTTCAATGGTATTGTATCCTACAATATCAGCTTTTCTCACTGCTTCTACAGCTTCATCCCGGGCTGCTACATTGGGAAAGCGAATACCCCGATGCATAAAACCTTCCCGGCTACCCTGGTTGGCTATCTCGGCCTCCCGGTGACTTAAAAATTCTTCTTCGGAGAACAGAACATACTGGGCCATTACAAAAGCCTCTGTCTGGCCGATGGAAACTACTGACAGTCCCTGCTTTTTTTCCAAAGCCAACCATATCTTATGCATTAATTGTGCTGAGTTAAGCCAGGGAGTTTGGAAAGAAACGATAGGGGCTTCTCTAATGGAATAGGGGGAAGAGCCAGGAATCAAGGATACACGGCTGCTCCTTCCCACCCTTATTCTAACTGTTGCGCTATCTCCCATCAGAATCACCTCCAAATAACTTTATTATCAAAATATGTTAAAATCCCGCAGGTGTTACTTTTTTCCTTCATAACTTCTCATGACCGCGTCCTTAATGGCAAGCGCAGGGAGCATCAGTAGTACCCGCAACCTTAATAGTGACATCCGAAGGATGGAACACCAGGAGTACCCGCAACCTTAATAGTGACATCCGAAGGATGGAACACCAGAAGTACCCGCAGGGTGCAACCCTAATAGTGACATCCGAAGGATGGAACACCAGGAGTACCCGAAGGGTGCAACCTTAATAGTGACATCCGAAGGATGGAACACCAGGAGTACCCGCAGGGCGAGGGCCACAATCACCGATAAAAGTGAGTTAGTAGGCACTTGTATAGTAAGATGTAGTTTCCCAATACCCTTCTAATCACCGATGTCTGGCGACCATTCCGCCCTCCGTCTTCCGTCTTCCGCCTTCTGTCTTCCGTCTTCCGTCTTAAGACATATACTCAATAGTTTTACGCAGTCCATCTTGCAATGGATAAGAGGCCTCCCAATCCAGAAGCTTAGCGGCCTTACGCTGGTCAAAATAACTATGCATTATATCTCCCGGTCGTTCCGGTACATATACCGGCTGCAGTTGACTGCACAAAAGTGCTTCTATGCCAGCATATAGCTGGTTAATGTTTAGTTCTATTCCTGTTCCCAGGTTGAGAACTTCATTTTCTGCCCGCGTCAAAGCCTGGATATTAGCCTCAACTATATCAGCCACATAAATAAAATCCCGGCTCTGCTTTCCCTGCCCAAAAATCATGGGGGCTTCGCCTTTTAAAAGGGAAGAGAGGAAAATAGCTATTACTCCCCCCTCCCCGTCACTACGCTGCCGCGGACCATAGACATTGGCATAGCGCAGGATGGTAAATTTGAGGCCGAATAGCCCGGCATAATATTTTAGATAGATTTCCGCCAGGTATTTAGAAAGTCCATAAAAAGAAAGAGGTTTAACCGGGTGTTCTTCATCAATACCCAGGTATAAAGGCTCACCATATATGGCGGCTGAAGAAGCATAGATTATCTTTTTCACTTTGTATTGCCGGCAGTTTTCATAAAGGTTAAGCGAACCAACGACATTAACCGCAGCGTCCAGCACCGGATTTTCCCAGGAGTTATTGACACTGACCTGAGCCGCGTGGTGTATTACCAACTCGGGTTTTTCAATCTGGAATACCAGGGCAATAGCCGGGTCACAGAGATCAAGTTGGTAAAAATAAGCCCGGGGGTTTAAGAACTCCAGTCTCCCTGTTGAGAGATTGTCGATTACTGCAACTTCGTGCCCTTCACTGATAAGCCGGTCGCATATATGAGAAGCAATGAAACCAGCACCACCGGTAAGCAAGATCTTCACATTAATTCTCCCTTTCACCTTAACAGGGGAAAAAATTAGGACTAATGCATAATATGACTAGAGAAGCACTTTACCTTTCATATAATATGCATATGCCGGCTATAGTGATAAATGTTCAGGGAGAAAGCCTGGTCGTAAGGGAATAATTCTTTGGTAGATCCAATCAATAGGAGGGGTTCGGTGGACAGCTTTATTATCTACAAGGACGATTTTGCTGAAATATCGGAAATAATCAGTCGGGTCAATTATTGTTTGCGCAACCAGCTAGGCTTCTCTCTGGTGCGGGTAGGGGATGCTGAAAATCAAGTTATGGCCCAGGGAACCATCATAGCGGAAGATAAAATTGCGGAGATATGGTGGGCAGAAGATGAAAACTGGACGGGGGTGACCTTGCCCAATTATTCAGCCCGTGATCGTTTGCTGGATGCGGTTCAGAAGGCAGATATTGTGGGAGTGCTCCATCAGGATGAGGTTTTTATATGGAAACCCCTTACAGAAGCGGTTTTCTCACACTATAAGATAAAACCCCGTCAACTCTGTTATGCCTTTATCAATACCTATTTACCCAAATCAGATCAATTTATCAGCCTGCTGCAATACTACCGCCTCTTGCTGATAGGCAAAGCGGCCAGCAGCCTGGCTTTGCTCTTGCAGGAGAGATACGGAATAGAGGTGGCCGGAACTATTTCTATAAGCAATTACTCTGAACTGGAGCGGGTAATGGAGGAAAGCAGCAAGCTTGATTTCGATCTGGCCCTTATTTCCGCTGGTTCCAATGCCGTAATATTGGCGGTAGAACTGGCGGCACAAGGCAAAGTGGCCATTGATTTAGGCCGGGGAATGCATCTAGAGTTTTGGGAGTGATTTTTTCGCTTGGTATATTTATGCAACCCTTCTGCAATTAATGGATTTTTGCAGTAAAGTGAACTTTACATCTGTAACAGCATCTCCAGGCCGATTATGTTTCCCAGCCAGGGGTCGACAAATATTTCTCCACTGATCATGGTTTCCATGCACCAGCCGATGTCAAAAGCTACTTTACCCAAATATCCGGCTATATGAGTTGCCAGGATGATGGCGTTCACGCCTGCGGCTAACAGGCAGAGGTCAAAGTCATAATGATCGAGCTGTCTCTTTACTTCCGGGATTTCTCCATAATCATAAATACTAAGCGCAGCGACCAAATCGCAGTCCAATCGGTCTTTGTATTCCTGCTGCCGCAATACTTTGAGCCGGGGGGCCAGGGAACTGATAAGCAACACCTTCCGGCCTCTTAACATAGCCTCGAACTTCTCTCTCTGCGAGAACAACAAGACTCTCCTTATATTAGCCTCGAACAAGTAGCGGGGTTGAATAGCATAAGCCTCCAGAACCCTCTCCGCCATTTCCCGGGCCGGTTCAACCAGGCTGTTATAACCCACTATATGAGCCATTCTAACTGCCTCCACTGTATCGTCCCGCGCCCGGAGATTAGGGAAAGAAATTCCCCGGTGTCCGTGTCCCCCCCGGGCACCCCGGTTAGCCACCAGGGCCTCCGGGTGATGCATAAACTCTTCCTCGGTAAGGAGGGTATATTGGGCCATAACAAAAGCTTCCGTCGCACCCAGCGAAACAATGGAACAGGGCCTTCTCTTTTCCAGGGATTTTAAGACCTCATCCATTAACTGGGAGCTGTTCAGCCACAGCGGGCTGGAATCCACCCGGGAGATATTAGCATTTTTTTCTTTACCCGGTTCCACCCTTATTCTTCTTGGCCGGTTAAAGCTTATACTCTCCATAACCCCACTCCCCTTTTCGGGTATATATCATAATTATGGGGTTTTATTAATTCTTAGTACCCTTTCAAGACAACTGCATATTTAATTCACTGGCAGATAAAGTATTATCAAGAGAGCCGTCTCCTTGAGCTGATTGCAGATTCTTGAAGGCCACGGTGAGCATCAGCTTGATACGGTTCAACTGGTTTACTTCACTGGCTCCCGGATCATAATCAACCGCTACAATATTGGCCTGCGGGTAGTTCCTTCTCAATTCCTTTATCATAGCCTTGCCGGTAACATGGTTGGGCAAACAAGCAAAGGGCTGCACACAGACAATATTGGGGACTTCGCTTTCAATCAACTCTACCATCTCTGCGGTTAAAAACCATCCTTCTCCGGTATGATGCCCTAACGAGAGAATCTTACGGGCTGATTTCGCCATATGATAGATAGACTGGGGTGCTGAAAAGCGTGCGCTCTCATCCAGGCAGCTTATCATTTCCGAGCGTTGCTTTTCCAGGTAGTTTATCATCATCCTCCCGGAAAGCTCCTGTCTCTTCTTCCCTGACAGGTACTGGTAATCGAAAATATCATCATAGGCACAATAGAGGAAAAAGTTCAACATATCCGGCACTATTACCTCCGCACCTTCCCTTTCCAAGACATTAATTATATTGTTGTTGGCTTCGGGATGATACTTGACCAGTATTTCCCCTACCACGCCTACCCGTGGTTTCACGATATCAGCTATTTCGATATGATCGAACTCCCGGACTATGCCCCGGATATTTTCGCTGAAAGCCCCTCTATCCCCCCGGGCAATCTGCTCCCGGCAACGCTTATTCCATTTACGATAGAGCATATTTGCTGAACCCGGAATTTTTTCATAGGGCCTTACCCGGTGCAACACCCGCATCAAAAGGTCCCCGTAAACCAGGCTCCAGGCCAGCTTTTGCATCAACCGGCGGTTTATTTTAAAACCCGGGTTTTTTTCCATCCCGGCCAGGTTTAAAGAAATAACTGGTATATGGCCCAGGCCGGCGTCTCTCAAAGCCTTGCGCAACAAGCCTATGTAATTGGTAGCCCGGCAGCCTCCACCGGTCTGGGAAATCATTAGCGAAGTATGCTTAAGGTCGTATTTTCCTGACTGAAGGGCCTGCAACAACTGGCCAATGACCATAATGGAGGGATAACAGGCATCATTGTTGACATATTTTAAACCCTCATCCACCGTAATCTGATCCACCTCGGGAAGCACCTCAAAATTATAGCCTTCAGCCCGCAGTGCCTCTTCAAAGAACTCGAAGTGAATAGGGGACATCTGCGGGCAGAGGATATGGTGTTTCTTCTTCATCCGGCGGGTAAACGCTATCCTGGGTGTTGCCGGGCTGATTCTGTCCGGTATAAAACCGTTCTTGTCCCTTTCCTCCAGAGCTGCCAGCAAAGAGCGTATCCTAATCCTGGCCGCCCCCAGGTTATTTACTTCATCAATTTTTAGTAAAGTATAAATCTTGCCTGACGCCTGGAGAATTTCCTGCACCTGGTCGGTAGTAATGGCATCCAGGCCACAGCCAAAGGAATTGAGCTGCACCAGTTCCAGATTTCGTTGTTCGGCCACAAAACTGGCCGCAGCATAGAGGCGCGAATGATACATCCACTGATCCACCACTCGCAGCGGTCGCTGTACTGAGCCCAGATGAGCTACAGCATCCTCGCTCAGCACCGCGATGCCGAAGGAGGTAATCATATTGGGCAGGCCATGGTTGATTTCCGGGTCTAAATGATAAGGTCTGCCGACTAATACTATTCCCCGGCCACCCGTTTGCTCCAGGTAAGCCAGAACCTCTTCCCCTTTTTTCCTGATATCCTCCTTGAAGCATTCGTCCTCCTTCCAGGCGGCCCGAACCGCCCGGGCTATTTCCCTTTTGCTAATGCCAAAATCACCTAGCTCTTCAAAAAGTCTGGTAATTAAGCGGTCCTGGTCATCATAGGGCAAAAATGGATTCATAAAACGGACATGCTTTTCTCTCAATACATCCATATTATTCTTAATAGCATCAGGATAGGAGATAACCATAGGACAATTAAAATGATTGTCGGCTTCTCCCTTTTCCGGGCGTTCCCGGCTGATACAAGGGTAAAAGATATTCTTTATTCCCTGCTTTACCAGAGCCGCAATATGGCCATGCACCAGCTTGGCCGGATAACAGGCTGACTCCGATGGTATAGTATCAATTCCCAGCTCATATATTCCCCGTGAGGACAGGGGTGACAGTTCGACCCTAAAACCCAATTGGGTAAAAAAAGTAAACCAGAAGGGGTAGTTTTCATATATATTCAAAACCCGGGGTAAACCGATAGTACCCCTTTTCGCCTGCTCCTCAGCCAATGGTTCATAATGGAAAAGTCTCTGTAATTTATAGTCGTAGAGATTGGGGATGTCCTTATTTTTCTTATTATCCAGCATTTTTTCACAGCGATTACCGGAAATAAAGCGTTTTCCATCTTGAAAGCGGTTAATAGTAAGCAGGCACTGGTTTTCACAGCCCGAGCAACGGCGGGTAGAGGTTCGGATGGAAAAGTCCAACAATTTATCCCGGTTCAAGAGGGTAGTGGCATAAGCCTTGTGGTACTTGTTGCGAGCGATAAGGGCCGCCCCGAAGGCTCCCATTAATCCTGCTATATCGGGCCGGACAACTTCCCTTCCCGTTACCAGTTCCAGGCTGCGCAGAACCGCTTCATTGTAAAAGGTTCCTCCCTGAACCACTATTTTTTCACCGAGCTCAGCGGAGTTCTTTATTTTAATAACCTTGAACAGAGCGTTTTTTATTACCGAATAGGAAAGACCGGCGGAAATATCCCCCACCGTTGCTCCCTCTTTCTGCGCCTGTTTTACCCGCGAATTCATAAATACCGTGCAGCGGGAACCCAGGTCTACCGGAGATTCGGCCCGCAGAGCCTGAACAGCAAAATCCTCCACCCCCATATTCAAGGAATGGGCAAAGGTTTCAATAAAAGAGCCGCAACCGGAAGAACAAGCTTCGTTAAGCATAATGCTCTCAATAACCCCGTTTTCAATGTGCAGGCATTTCATATCCTGCCCCCCGATATCCAGGATAAAGTTGACCCCCGGCTGAAAGAACTCGGCCGCGGTGAAATGGGCTATTGTTTCCACTTCTCCCAGATCAACCGAAAAGGCGGCTTTTATTAAGCCTTCCCCATAACCGGTAACGGCAGAAATTACAATATTGGCGCCAGCCGGTAAGCGCCGGTAGAGATCCTCCAGTATTTTTACCGTCGATTGCACCGGGCTGCCCTGGTTGCCTCCATAATAGGAATAGAGCAAATTTCCCTCATTATCAATCAAGGCCGCCTTGGTGGTGGTGGATCCCGCATCTATACCCAGGAAGCAATCACCCCGGAAATATTCCAGTTCCTGGCGGGAAGCCCGGTAGCGGGCATGCCTTTGCCGGAAAGCCTGGAGTTCCCCTTCGCTGGCAAACAAAGGCTCCAGCCTCCATATTTCCTGAGCCTGAGCCTGCTCCAAACCCGGCAGCCTTTCCAGCAATTCACTAAAATAGATTTCCGTTTCCTTCTTAGAGGCCAGTGCTGCACCTTTCGCCACAAAGAATTGGGCCTCATCCGGAAAGATAATATCCTCATCCTTAAGCTGCAGGGTTTCTTGAAATCTCTTCCTCAACTCCGGCAGAAAATACAGCGGTCCCCCCAGCAAGGCCACCCTTCCCCGGATGGATTTGCCACAGGCTAAACCGCTGATGGTCTGGTTAACTACCGATTGAAATACGGATACAGCAATATCCTCCCGAGCGGCACCTTGATTGAGCAAGGGCTGAATATCACTCTTGGCGAAGACACCACAACGGGCAGCGATGGGATAGATAACTTTATGGCGAGAGGCCAGATCGTTCAAGCCGGCCGCATCCGTTTCCAGCAAAACCGCCATCTGGTCGATAAAAGAACCTGTCCCCCCGGCGCAGGTGCCGTTCATCCTCTGTTCAAGCCCGCCGGTTAAAAAGGTGATCTTGGCATCTTCCCCACCTAATTCTATAGCGACATCGCTTTCCGGAATGAATCTTTCAATGGCCTGGTGGCAGGCTATCACCTCTTGCAAAAAACCCAGTTCCAACCACCTGGCCAGGGAGATTCCGGCCGAACCGGTAACCATCACAGTCAAAGGCCTGTTCCCCACCCGCTTATATGCATCTCTAATCAAATTGCTGATAGTAGTTTTTACCCGAGCATAGTGCCTTCTATAGCAAGCGTATACCATCCGGTCCTTATCATCCAGTATTACGACTTTTACCGTAGTTGAACCGATGTCCAATCCCATATGTAGTACCGCATTCATCTGAGCCACAACAATAGTCGTGATTCCTCCCCCCGTATGATACTTCGCGTTTTAATAAAAACCGTCTTTAAGCTGCAACGATTAACGATATAATAGCTTATAACTCAATAATAGCAAATTTGGCAGCATGGCAAAAAGTCATTTTTCAATTAGCTAGTCCTAAATATATTGAGCAAAGCACAGATAAGCTCTGCCTAATCGGCTAAGTAATACCAAAAGAGGTTTTGCCAGGCAATCAATAATAATATATGCCAAAAAGGATGGTGAAAGACAAAAGATGAAGTTTTATCCTTCAGTCAAAAAACTATTTTCTTACTGATTCGAAGCATTTTATATAAAAAAGGGCATTCCTTGAAGGAATACCCTTTTCGCATAGCATCTTCACTTTTCCAGGCGTTTTTCTTAGATGGATGCCCCTATCTGTAGCTATAATTGTTGCGGCTCTGTCTTGCCTGGAAGCATTCCCGGCAATAAACCGGTCTATCACCGCTAGGTTCAAAAGGAACAGTAGTCTGTTGCCCACAGGCTGCACATACGGTTTTGAACATGGGACGGTCTTCCCGGGAACGGGAGCGTCCGAAATCGTTGCGCTGTTGTTTGCGTGCCCTTCGGCAATCAGGGCAGCGGCCCGGTTCATTCTCGAACCCTTTTTCGGCATAAAACTCTTGTTCTGACGCAGAGAACAAAAACTCGCTACCACAGTCTTTACATACCAGATATTTGTCTTCGAACATTTCATTTCCCCTTTTCGGAAAATACTCTTGGACTTAGCTTCCCCCAAAAAGGAGATATATAAGAACAAGGCTTAATAATTGTATCCTATGGTACTTAAATTGTCAAATTCAAGCAAAAATATTTTAAAGCGCAATTGGTAAAAACACCCAGCTCCACGAGCATTTTTTGCACTTTTAAGCCACCGCATTTAGTCAGATTTCGGCTGGATCAGTTGACTATTTTTTTCTTAATTAGAGCTTCCAGTTATAAAATCGCTAATAGTAAAACAATGGAGATTACTCCCATGGCAATAAGATCTCTCTGAGCAAAATGCAACTTGTACACCCTGCTGTAAATCTGACCATCGCTAGTATAACACCTGCTTTCCATAGCCCAAGCCAGGTCGGTGGCTCTCTGCAAAGAAGCAGCTAGAAGGGGAATTAACAGTGCCATTACGGTTCGCAAGCGGATGGATAATGAGCCAGAATCAAACTGGGCCCCTCTGGATTTTTGGGCTCGAACTATATGCTCCGCCTCTTCGGTGATGGTGGGAATAAAACGCAGGGCAATGTTTATTATCATGGCAAACTGCTGTACCGGAAAACGCAAGTATTTTAATGGGGAAAGCAAGGATTCGAGCCCAGCTGAAATTTTGAGGGTAGAGGTAGTCATGGTTAAGAGACTGGCGCTCAAGAATAATATTAGCAATCGCAAAAAAGTGTTTATGCCCAGGTCGATACCCTGCCTGGTAATTACTATACTTCCCCAGCTCCAAAGGGGATCTCCCCGAGTAAGAAAAACCTGACAAATAAACGTAAGTAGGAATATAAGCTTTAATGACCGGAGACCGCGCAATACTCTGCCAACTCCTACCTCAGCAAAATATATGACTATAATAATAAAAGCCAGGTTAAACAGCAGTATCGTAATTGTCTGCCGGGGCCAGACAGCAACGACAATCACTACCAGACAGCCAATTAGTTTAGTACGCGGATCCAGGCAGTGAATGATAGAGTCCCCCATAATATATTGACCTGTAATCATCTCTCGCACCTGGCCCACTCCTCCATCACTCTGCTTATTTCCGCAGCAGCCTCTTCCAGGGTTAATATTTCGGTGTTCACCGGTAGCCCGTAAGCTGCCAGGCGATGCATTAATTTTAAATGTTCCGGAAGAATTAGATCATTCACATCCCATTGAGCCATATCTCTAAAAACCGTCTTCTTGTCTCCATAGCTCAGTAGCCTGCCCTCTTTGAGAAAAGCCAGTTTATCAGCCAGGAAAATCAAATCGTTAACATAATGAGAAACCATAACTACCGTAGCTTGCTGTTCCCGCTGCATTTTTTTGATAGCCTTTAAGATATGTTCGCTAGCAGAGGGGTCAACACCAGCGGTCGGTTCATCCAGAACCAGGATGGTCGGGCGCATGGCCAGGATACAGGCTAAAGCTACCTGACGACGGGCACCCCCACTTAATCCCAGCGGCGGTACCTTAATAACCTCCTTTGGGTTCAAGCCAACTTGAAGCAGGGCCTCCTCAACCCTGTTCTCTATCTCCCAACCCTCCAAACCCATATTCTTAAGCCCAAAAGCCAGCTCGTCAAAAACTGTACTGGCAAAAAGCTGTTGTTCGGGAAACTGAAACATCAGACCAACTTTTTTCCATAACTCATTGCGGCAGGATCTATTTGCTGTATCCTTTCCATACACTCGTACAGTGCCGCAACTAGGAGTCAACAAGCCGTTGAAATGCTGAATAAGGGTGGATTTACCCGAACCATTGGCTCCAATGATTCCAAACAACTCACCTTTATTTATAGATAGAGATACTTGATTTAAAGCTTTTTTTTCATAGGGGGTTCCCGCTAAATAGATATGGGTCAATTCCTTCGTCTCAATTACCGGCATAAGAATTCCACCATTTGCTCTAAAGTAACAATTCTGTCATCAATCGGATGCCCCTGCCGGAGCAAACTGTTGGTTAGCCTGGCGATAGGCGGGGGCTTCAAGCCAGCCAGCGCAAATCTCGGGGAGCGGAAGACCTCCGCAGGAGGACCGTCCAGGTACACAGTCCCCTGATGAAGAACGATTATCCGTTCTGCCGGAGCTACTTCTTCCATACGATGTGATATCATAATAATGCTTAGCCGTTGTTGCCGGTTCAGATCTTGCAGTGTTTTTATTAGTTCGTACCTCCCGTCCTCATCCAGCATAGAGGTCGGTTCATCCAGCACCAGGTAGGAAGGCTGCATAACCAAAACGGCAGCTACTGCCAGCCTTTGCTTCTGTCCCCCGGAAAGCATTTGGGGAGCATGATGGCGCAAATCCGCCAATCCTGATACTTCTAACGCCCAGTCAACCCTTCTGCGTACTTCGGCCGGAGATAAATTAAGATTCTCCGCAGCAAATGCCACCTCTTCCTCAACAATAGGGTTAATAATCTGGTTATCAGGATTCTGAAAAACCATTCCCACCAGCCGTCGAATCTCTTTCTTCTGAGCAAGATCAGCAGTATCCAGCCCATTTACCAGAACCTTACCCCTGCTGGGTAAAATTAGCCCATTCAACATCCGGGCCAGAGTTGTTTTTCCCGAAGCGTTTAAGCCAACCATCCCCACAAATTCACCTTGCCGGATGCTCAGGTTAACACAGTTCAATGCACTTACCGGAGGACTTCCAGCATGCTTGTATTCTTTCGTTGCATCTATTAGTTCTATCCTTCCATCCATTTTCACTACTTACCTCATTCATAACATTGTGCTGCTTATGCCAAAAATAATAGGAGGTCAAACCTCCAAATGCCGCCAAGCATAATAATGCTTTTAGCCAATGTAGCGCATTATAAGGATGAAAGTAACGAGCAGGGAAAGCAGTATTACTACATAGTCAACCCTCTGCAAATTGAGTTGTCTAAGATAAGTGCGTTGGGGGTAAGCCCTGAAAGCTCGAGCTTCCATCGCTATCGCCAATTGTTCTGCTTTCAGCATATTTCTATATACCACAGGAAAAGTCAAACGTCGATACATCACCATCTTTTTTCCCCAGGGCACCTTTTTTAAATCAACTCCCCTTAATTGTATGGCTGTAAGCACATTTTTCAATTCATCCCGAAAAAGCGGTAAAAAACGCAGGGCGGTGGATACCATAAAGGCTATTTCATAAGGAACTTTCCACTGAACCAACCCCAGGATAAAGTCCCGGGAACTAAAAGTAGTGAAAAGCATGGCAGCGGCTGTAATAACAAGCAAGCGTAAAACTACAGTGGCTCCTGCAAGAACACCTTCGATGCTTATCAGGGATACTGGTCCCAAGGCTAGAATTACCCTATCCCCTGGCGAGAAAATACTCTGTACTACAAAAAGAAAAAACATCAAGAATACAAAAGGTTTAAGGTAACCGGCAATTACCCTCAGATTAAAACTAAAAATAAATAATAGTACTAGCGTAACCAGAAGAAGCTGAAGAAGTCGAGCCGGGGTATTATAGATCAAAGCTAGACTGGAAATACATATAACCATTATCATTTTGCTTCGGGGATCTAATAGCATAGATAGCCTTCTCCCCTCTGATTGCTATCCGATTGAATTTGTCCATTTGCCAGAGCTATAATCCGTTCTGCCATCCTATCAACAAAAGCGATATCATGACTAACTAACAGTATTCCCCGCCCCAGCTCAGCTACCTTATGCAAATATTCTTCCAGAAGTCTTTTGCGGTAAGCATCCAATCCGTTAGTAGGCTCATCCAAAATTAAGTATTCAGGTTCATTGGCTAAAACAGCCGCTATGGCCAATCGCTGTTTTTCTCCCTGGCTTAAGTGTAATGGGAAGCTTTTCCGGTAAGCAGCCAGTTCAAAATAATCCAGGTAAAAGTTGACTCTTTCCTCCAATGTTGCCACATCGCAACCCTGGTTGACCAGTCCGAAAGCTATTTCTTCCGCCACACTAGCACAAAAAAGCTGCAGGTCGGGATTCTGAGAAACATAACCGATGCGACGGCCGGCTTCTGCCAACGAATATTCCGTTATATTACGCCCTTCCAGATAGATCTGCCCCTCGCTAGCTGGTAAAATCCCTAACATTAACTTGGTCAGGGTGCTTTTGCCGCTGCCATTAGGACCGACAATAGCAGTTATGCCACTCTTTTTTAAGCTCAGGTTAATCCCTATTACGGCAGGACTGGTTTTTTGAGGATAAGAAAAGCCTACCTGTCTCAGTTCTAAAAACACCACTTACTCCTCACTTTTCAGACTAACCTTCTGGTCATTAAAAAATCTTGATCCGCCAATATTTTTTCCGTTCGGTCAAAGCGGATTAATTTTCCGGCCTCAAGCACCATAAAGCGATCGGCAAAAGCAAGCGCTTCCAAATTATGCTCTACGGCAATAATAGTCTTTCCCTTATCACGCAATATTTCCAGGGTCGCAATCACCCTTTTTTTCCCCAGGCTATCTAGCTGGGACAGGACTTCATCCAGAATCAAGACCGGCGGATCCAGGGCTAAGACTGCCGCCAGAGCCACCAGATGTTTCTCCCCGCCTGACAAATAATAGGGATTGGCATGTCTTAAGGCGGCCAGCCCCAAGGTATCAATCACATTATTTACCCTCTCCTGTATCTGCTCTGGTGGCAGGCACAGGTTCTCCGGAGCAAAAGCAATCTCATCCTCCACCGCAGGTGAAAAAAGCTGGGTATCAGGGTCCTGGAAAACCATGCCTACTTCCAAAGCCAGAGCCGGTCCCCTCATTCCCCTTGTATCCTTGCCATTCAGGATTATTTTCCCGCTTATTACCCCATTACGATGGTGATGAATAAGCCCACTTATGCAAAGACACAAGGTGCTCTTGCCGCAGCCGCTCAAACCTGTAATCACTACGACTTCGCCTCGGTCTATCCGGAAGCCTATATCTCTAAGAATGAAGGGTCCACTTGCGTGGTATTGATAAGTCAGAGCCTGAACCACTACCGCTTCATTGCACGATTCCACCCCAATTAGCACCTCAGTTCCCTATTGATTAGAGCCGACATTCTGGTCCCGATTTTGAAATGTTCTTATCTGTTCCAAAATTTTGTATGCCAGCATTCCACCTAAGCCACCGGACAGAGCAGCTATACTCAAGCTCAAGACCAACGGAATTAAAGGAAGACGGAAATATACCAAATTAACCATAATAGTGCCGGTAATATTGCATAGAAGGCCTGCAAGAAAGGAACAAGGCAGGCAACAAACCCGGTGACCAATCAAAAACAACCCCAGGTCAGCCAAAATTCCAGGCATAGTATAGGTCAGCAAACTGATAACTCCGTGAGAACCAACTATACCGGTAGCTATTACCAGGATAGCCTGCACCAGACCCATAAGGGTCATAGTACCCCTTCTCCCGGTAATGCCAAAGCCCAGAACCAGCCACATCATATAAAAGCCGCCAGCCACAGTCCCGGAGGGGATGAAGAAGGGACCGGTAATAATATGGGCCAGGGGAACAATTATCGATTTGGTGGCAATCCCCAAAGCTGCCAACAAAGCTATGATAATTAAATCATAAAGAGAAAACCTATCGAGAAATTTTTGCATAAGGCTCACGATTATTCACCCTTTGTTACCGCTATTCCCCATCTTGCTGTTTTCCGGGTATACCCTTATAATTGCTTGACATAAAACTAAATAGTCTGCTATACCTTATTAGGCGATTTTGGTGTTGCATTCTCTTTCTTGTCAATAATTAAGCAAATTACTAAAATGAGAATATTAGACTCAATTCGGAGAAAAGGAATTTACCATGAATAAAGCTAATAAAATTCTTATTGCTGTAGTACTGGCTCTGGTTCTGTTCAGCTATTGGGGTTTTTTTCCGGCTTACCGGGAAAATGTCCCATTGACAGCAGTTATTTCGGTTAACGGAGATATCGTTGTCCAGCTAAAGCTTGATGAATCCATCAGCAAACACTTTATTAAAGTTCCCGGCCCCCTGGGTACCAGTGTAGTGGAAGTAAAGCCTGGCGCTATCCGTATGAAATCTTCCCCTTGCCCGGAGCATTATTGCACGAAAACCGGTTGGATTGATCGGCCTGGGCAGGTAGTTGCCTGTATCCCTAATCGGGTTATTATTAAAATATCACCGGATAAAGAATCGCTTGACGCCATTTCACATTAAGGAGAGGAAATTCTGTTGTCCTTAAGAAAGCAAACTATTATTGCAGTTTTGTTGTCCCTGGCCATAATTCTCCACCTATTTGAAGCCCTTATTCCCATACCCTTTCCAATTCCCGGCGTTAAGTTGGGTCTGGCGAATATTATCACCTTATTGGCTTTAGTTCTGTTTGATTTCAAAACTGCATTCTTAATTGCATTTCTACGAACCATGCTTGGTTCCCTGCTAAGTGGCACTATATTTAATATAGCCTTCTTTTTGAGTTTTGCCGGGGCTATAAGCTCCACTTGTTTTATGGCTATCTTATTATTTCTGCTTCCCCCCATATTTCACCATGATGACCGTGGTTTTAGCCTCGTGGGAATCAGTATAGGTGGGGCTGCTGCTCATAATCTGGGACAATTGGCTATGGCCGCACTGCTAATTAAACACAGCGGTATTTTCTACTATCTTCCTATTATGCTGCTTTCGTCTATACCTACCGGTTTCCTTACCGGACTTATATTAAGAGAACTAATAAAATACATGAAATTATCAGGCCAGCTGGAAATTCAGCAGTGGAATCAACTTTAAATATTGCCTAAAACTTGATATCCTGTATCTTCTATAAATTCAATCTGCTCAGCCAGTTCTGTACTGCAATTAATAACTCCCGAAGCGTCTACCAATACTGCACTGGTATTGGGCATTTCCTCTATTAATTTCTTCCCTTCGCTGGAACCGAGAACAAATATAGCGGTAGAGAGCAGATCGGCATCTGTAGCCTGAGGAGCTACAATGGTACTACTGATTAGCTTTCGGGCCGGTTGACCTGTAACTGGGTCCAGAATATGATGATAACGTACTCCATCTCTGATGAAATAGCGTTCATAATCTCCGGAACTTACCACCGCCGCATCTCTAACCTCTAAAACAGCAATAATCTTATCTACATCACGAGGATCTCGAATACCGGTTCGCCAGGGTGAGCCATCTGGTTTTAAGCCCAGGGCATATATACTGCCTCCAGCGTTTATTATGGCTGACTTAATGCCTATTTGCCGGAGCTTTTGCACCGCCATATCAGTAGCATATCCTTTAGCAACGCCACCCAAATCGATTTCCATACCCTTTTCTCTTAGAAATACCGTCTTTTCTGTTTCATTGATCAAGATCCGCTTATATCCGACTAATGCTAACGCGGATTCCAATTGCGTTGCCGAGGGAACCTGATAGCGCTCCTTTCCAAAACCCCAGAGATCCATCAATGGCCCCACCGTAACATCGAAAGCTCCCTCTGATAAGCCGGCAAAATACTGGCTTCTATCGAGCATAGCCAGAGTATCGTTACTAACCTTTACCGGCTTTAAACCTGCATTCTTATTTACCCGGTAAACATCACTGAGCTCTGGATGAGGCAGGTTTTTTTCTGCAAAGCGGTTAGATAATTTATCTATCCTTTGAAATTCGGCAAAAGCCTCTGCCAAAGCCCTTTTCCCCAGTGCTGGATCAGAGGAATAAACCCGTATGGTGACCAGGGTATTCATAATGAAATTCTCCCGGCTATATTCTCGTAGATCGGACTGTTCGGGTGGGAGTGAGCTATCCTCACAGCCAAGCATACTTAAGCAAATTAATAGTAGTAAAATTACTCCCAGCCTGGTGTAAAGCTGATAAATCAATGGAAACTCTCCCATCATATAAAGATACAACTACCAGCGCCTTCATTTCTTTATCTTAACCAGACTAAAATTTGACGAAAAATCATTATCTGCCGGAGTCTTTAAAGTTAAGCCCATGTCCGGCGGAAATATTCCTTTTTCTGCAAGTTTTAACTTGCAGAGCCTGGGAGGGACAAAGCAAACAATCGTTACAACGCATACACTCTCTATGATTGGGAATCTGGTGGACGGGGATTTTGAATTTGCATGCTGCCTGGCATTGCTTACAGTCTATACACTTATCTGCATCAACCTCCAGGCGATACAAGCTAAAAGAATTAAAGCAGGAATAAATAGCACCCAGAGGGCAAAGATATCGACAAAAAGGCTTGAACATGAATAGAGCTAATATCAGTAATATTATTAGCAATAATAACTTCCACTGAAACCAGGGTCCTACAGTCGACATAAGAGATGGCCGAACCATCATAATAGGAATATGGGCTTCTAAAACCTCAACCGGGCAAAGGTACTTGCAAAAGGCCGTACTCATCCCGTAAGTCCCAAACCCGGGAAGTATAAGAACAAAAATCACCAGTACCACATACTTTAAGGATTCCAGCCGTTTAAGCCTTTCTTCCCAAGAAATCTTAGGCAAAGGTATTTTGAAAAGTAATTCCTGTATAAGACCGAAAGGGCAGAACCACCCACAGATAAACCGTCCCAGGGTTACGCCCACTAGAAGTAGAAAGCCTAAGATAAAAAAACTGTAATGGGCTGTTCCTATTCCGGCTATACTGGTTTGTAGCAAAGCTAAAGGGCATGAGAGCAGTGCCCCCGGGCAAGAACTACAATTAAGCCCCGGACAACAAATCTTTTTAAGATTCCCCAAATAAATGCTACCCTTAAAAAAGCCGATATAGTAACTATTAATCCCAATTGCGCTTATAAGCTGGACAACTCTTCTGATTTTACGCAAATAATAACCCTCCGTATTTTTGCGGCAAAGGCTAGTTCGGTTTTATTCCAGCTCTATCTCTGCCAAATAATTGGTAAAGCGCTGCCCGTATGGGTCATTCAGTATAATAATCCTCATGGTACCCTCTCTGCCACTTTTGCTTTTTAGGGCTTTGCCATTATCTGCATAAACCAGAAAAACATTGTTGCTTTCTAATACTTCCTCCATATTAAGGCCCGAAACATAGTTATCTACACCTCTAGTAATAACCCTGTTATAATTCTTAACAATAGCCGGGTCCATCTGGTTAAATACCTCGTAGAGAGCTACTCCAGTAAAATTATGTTTGCTCAGTCCGGCGGTTGAGTTTATTACCAGTTTTTTATTAACTGCTGGCAGTTTTTTCACCTCATCAATAGTTATTTCCCCAATGATATGGTCTCCAGCCTTTACCCTGATTCTGCCTTCTTCCAGTTTTTCTCCTTGCAAGTTAAAATAGCTGAATAAAATGATTGCAAACAGAAGAATGATTATTATAATAAACACTGGCTTATTGGATATTCTATATTGGGGTAGCGTAACAATTTCTTTCGGGTGCTTATTCATTTTGGCTCTATCCTCCGTATGATTCCGGTTATCTGCCCATTTCCAGGAGAAGCTTAGACTACTCACTTTCGGTAATAAAACCCTCTACATTAAGTGGTACCGCTTCAGCTTCGCTTCCCAGTACCAGTTCCCTATAAGCACCCATAGCCGCATTGACACCATTTAGCACTGCCTGGGTAGTAACGGTAGCACTGGTAATCTGTATGATCTCATTGGGGGCTTTGGCCTCCAATACAGCTTTTTCCAGGTAAATATCCACACTCTTACCTTTAAAACGATCGGTAAACCACGTCTCCGCCAGCCATTCCCCCCATCCCGGTGTTTCATCCTGTTGCAGCACCTTAATACCAGCAATTTCGTCCTTTTCCCCATCAATTGCTACCATGATGTTGATTGGTGCCCGGTAGCCAATCGGACTGACCAGAAACACATAGTTTTCTTGCTCTTCATCGGCAACTACTTTGAACATCTTGTCAATGGCCGGAAATTTCCGCGCTGTTTCATCTTGGATCTCGATTGTCTCCACTTGTTTATCGCTTACGGAAGTAGATAATAATTGGTTTAGAATCGTAAGCTGCTGCTTGGGTATGGTTTTTTCTCGGGAACATCCTGTTATTCCCCAACACCCAATAATAATGGCAACTAAAACTATATAAGCTATCGCCCGTTTAAGCATAGTTCAACTCCTCAGTATTAAGCATTGATTCCACTGCAAAAAGTTATAAATATTCAAGATTGCATGAATATACCGCTCGCAGTCTACGCATGGGTAACACCTGCGGCTTGTCTCGCGCAGGGTCAGCATTGATTATTTTATTGAGCGGATACATAGAAGATTATCTACCGCCTGTAATCCTGTCCCTTCCTGCCATAAAACCAGGTAATTGCCATCATCCTCAATATGCAACAGGCCTTGGGACAAATCCTTACCGCTTACCGTGACACTCTCCCCATCCATACCAACTAATTCAAACTCTTTTTCTTCTATACCTTTCAGCTGAACTTCTTCCAAGATATCCTTCAGTACTATCCCCTTTATACCGCTAAAATCTTTTTCTCCCATAAGTTCTGCCATTTGCTCGGGGAATATTGCCGCATCAGCATTGGTGGAAAACCAAGCAATATGTTTTACGTTCATTCCCAGTTTGATATTGGGGCAAATATTCATAGGCGCACCTTCACCCGCTACCTTTATATAATAGTGCTTATTAACCATACTTAAAGCTTCGCTTTTGGTAAAGCCATCAGCTGACTTCATGGTAAAAAAGGCCCTGCCTTCCACCTGGTCAAAGCGGGAAAATATCTGGGCCAGTTCGATAGCATTATCTTTGCTTCCGTAGTATTCATAAGGATACGGTTCTATTCCCTGGGCCAGATTATTGAATATCCATACGGAAGTAATATCTTTTTTGGGTATGTCCTTATACAATATAATTTTGTCTACCATACGCACCCAGTATGGGCCGAATTCGTCAATAATACATAAGCGTGCTGGACGCATATTCTTAGGCAATTCCAATTGTTCATCAATGGCCAGGGCTAAAATCATCTCTCTATTGTTTATTATTTCCGGGGTTACCAGACAGTAATAGCCGTCCGTACCAATAATACCAAACCCCTTGAAATCCTTAACATCAATCCCTGCATGAGCCATAACATCACTAAAGTCAGGGCCTGCTGCGTGAAACTCTTCCATTTCTCCGGTTGCCCGTTGAAAACTACACTTGCTCTCTTTCTGAGGAAGTTGGCGCATCTCAGCTACTGTAATATCTTTGCTCTCTTCTATATCCCCCTCAATAATAATCTTTTGCTGTTCATACTCCTGATTACCGCTGCTCTTGCTACTTATAACCTGCTTTTCAGCACATCCTGTTAAAATAATACAAAATAAAAGTGCTATTAAGAAAAAATAGCTGGTTTTATTTAATTTCATTTAAACCCTCCCTTAATCTGCAATTAAGCATAATTTCCCCTATACTCCGCCAAAGTTTAACTAGTATCCTTCCACATCATAGGCAAAACTTGCTATCTGACTGTCGTTTTTTCCATATCCAACGGCAATAGCTTTGATGGTAACAGATTGCTTCACTACAAGCGGTTTATTTAATTCCGGTTGATAGTAAGTAGTACTGGGGTTATAAAGCAAGCTCTTCTCACTGGGGGAGCTTCCATCAGCGGTATAATATATCTTCACTTGATCCTGTTCACTATGATGCAAAACGATTTCCGTTCCAGGCTTTATCCTCCCCGGTGCCGGTGTAGCCCGGACCGTGCTCCATTGGCCAGGCGGCGAGGTTAACACTTCAATGACTGCCACATCTTTAACACAGACCTGGGCTTGCACATCATTTAATCCCTTTTGACCAAGAAGCAGGGTGAGCTTGCCGCCGGAGGCCTTGCTCAAATCCTTGCTTCCTTCTCGATGTTCCCAAGCCAGTATGGCTGGAACCTCCTGTGCCTCTTCCTCGCTACCTTCCATCAGCTTCGGATAGTAAAAGCGCTTCTCCTCCAGTTGTTGCCGGGTAAATACTGCAAAATACCCATCCACTGCCTGGAAACTTATCGTTTGCGCCTCATCCTTAATCCCCGCTTTTTTTAAAAGGTAGGATAGCTCAATCCCTCTGCCAAGCATATATTTTTTGCTCGGCCAGTTGTTTACTATTGAGTAGCATTGGCTGGTCTGAGCTTCCTCCATGTCCTTCAGTTCAGCCAGGGTAAAACGGCTGGGAGCCTTTACGCCATTTCCGCTTATGGTTAGGAAACCCGGTGTAATATCAGGCTTTTCAATTTTACCTCCACTCTCTGGTTTTTGCCCTTGACATGCTGCCAAAATATTTAGGCTGAGGAATAATAAGGCAAATATCAGTACCTTTCTTGTTTTGATTTGTCCCTTCATCAAGAACTTGCCATCTCCTCACTATTGCCACCAAGTACGTAAATTCAAACCAATACTAAAATATTTACTATTTAATCTGATAACGGTATTCAGCCATATCGCTGTCATACTTACCAAAACCCTTAACCACAACCTTGATGCAGGTATCCTGGTTTATAACTATAGGTTGGTTCAATTCTGGTTGATATGTACTAGGATTATAGAGTGTAGCATTTTCGCCCGGCATAGAACCATCAAGGGTATAGTACATCTTTACCTTTCCCATATGCTTATGTTGCAGTTTTACGCTATCCCCCTTCTTAATGTTCCCCGCCGGGGGATAAACAGTGGCTGCTTCCCATTTTCCCGGGTCATCTACAGTTACATGAATCTCACTAACCGCTTTTACAAAGCTATGCTGATTCTGTTCATTCACATAAGCCTGCGGCATGATCAGACATAGTCTATCCGCCCTGGCTTCACTTAATTGCTCACTATCTTCCATATATTCATAGGCGATTATTGGTTCTGCCAATTCCGCCCTGCTTGCTTCTCTTTCCCTAACCCCGGGGAAATAGAATCTTTTCGTTTCCAGCAACTGTTCCCGGGTATATGAACACTCATAGCCATCTTCACCCTTAACCAGGATGCATTTAGCCTCATCCTTAATTCCGGCAGCTTTTAGTATCTCCGATATTTTTACTCCCCTGGCTACCAATATCTTTTCATTGGGCCAGTTATTGATTAGTGAATAGCGATGTTCAAAATGAGCATTCGGCAATTCCAGCATCTGGCTTAAGGACATACGGCTTTCTTTCATAAGTCCGTTTCCGGTAAAATATACGACCTCCTCACGGGTAGTATTGCCAGCTTGCCCCGAGGGGGTATGCCCACCGCTACTGCAGCCGAATATAGAAAGAATGCAGCCAATTATAATCATCCCCAGTATAATACCAACTGCTTGGAAAAAGCTTTTTTGTTTCATCACTTACCTCTTCCTGTAAAACTAATTTAAACTGAAGAATACTCGAGTCATTATTTTAAAGTCAATGCATTTACAATTACTGTAACCGCCTCGGCTCTAGTAGCACTTCCCTGGGGGCGGATAGTATTGTCGGGATATCCCTTCATAATCCCGCTTTGGTTAGCAGCAAGCACCGCTTCTTTAGCCCATTCCGAAATGCTGGCGCTGTCAGCAAAGTGCATTGCTTCAGCTTTCAGCAGAAGTTTAGATGCCTTGCTAATCATTACTGCCATCTGCTCGCGAGTTATCAGCTTGTCTGGACCAAAATTTTCAGCATCATAACCACTTACTACGCTGCTGGCTGTTGCCTGTGAAATATATTCTTTAGCCCAGTGTTGCTCACTATCCGCGAAAACCTTGCCGCCCTGCTTTTGCAAATTAAAAGCTTTGACCAGCATAGTGGCAAATTCAGCTCTAGTTATGGTGTTATCAGGCCTAAAGCTACCATCCGGATAACCACCGGCAATACCAGAAGCTATGAGTTCATTAATATTCTTTTGCGCCCAGTGATTCTGAACATCAGTTAGAGTAGCCTTTGGTTCTGATTGGAGCGGCTTTTCTAAGGCTTGATCTGGATAATTTGTCTCTTCATTTGGTGCAACTATGCTAGTTTCACTTGCCGGCTTGCTGACTGGAACTGTATAGGTAAAAGCAGCTACATCGCTATTCTCCTTGCCGGGACCAATAGTTATGGCTTTAATAGTGGTATTTTCATTTATAGGGCCTATAGGGTGATTATAAGTGCCAAGAATATCTGCCCGGGCTGACCACCAACGTTTAGCAATCCAATTGTAGATGGGGCTATTCAAGTTGGGGGTACTGCCATCAGTTGTGTAATATATCTTATCATCATCCATGCGGGCTGTACTTAAGGCTATCATGGTTCCTGCAGAAACCTCCCCACTGCCGGGGTTGGCCTGGGGACTGTCCCATTTTGGCACTTCACTTGTTAGTACTTCAATTTTATTTAAATATTTTACAAAGGCATTCCCGGTTTGCTCTGTAACTGCCCGCTGCCCCATCATTAGTACCAGGGTGTTTAAATCACTCATATAATTAGGATTATTGCTGCCCTCAACGCTTATTAGAGCGATAATAGGTTCTACTAGTTCTGCACCTTGGGAAGAGCCGACTATGTTTCCTTCACCATCGCGGTTTTGATTATCATTAAAATGCGGGAAATAATAGCGCTTGTCTTCTAATAATTCCTTTACCGTAAGCGTCATTGTATAGCCATCCTGCGAAGTAAATTTAAGTAATCGGGCATCGTCTTTTATCCCAACCAACGAAAGTAGTTCACTTAAGTGAACCCCTTTTCCAACATACCATTTCTTGCTGGGCCAAGTATTGATTGAACTATAAACCTGCTGATATTGCGGCATCTCTTCAAGCTGAGCCCGGGTAAAGGTAGTCGGATTCTTGACTCCATCTCCACAAATCTCGAGTGAGTTTGATGGAGCTGCCAGAACAGCGGAAGTTCCTAGACATTCGAATAAGACAAATAACAACAGTAGTGCTAAAAGACTTATTAGGGAATGATAAACAGCTTTATTCTTAATTACCTGCATAATTATACTCTCCTTCCATAAATAATTTCCTAAATTTCAGCTTCTTGCTAACATTTACTCCGTAAGCAGAAAGAGTTTTCCGGTATGCGGGTCTTTATAAACTGTACCCATCTTTTCATATAGTTGCCCCTTTCCCTCAGATTTGGTTAAGTCCTCCCGGATATCGGTATTTTCCGTTACTTCCTGGCCCTTTTGGACATCGATGCGATTTCCTGGCTGAACCAGATCAACATTCCAGCGGATAACTAGAGACAGCATTAAGCCGCAGGCAAAAACCAGCATAGCATCAACAATATTTATAGCACCTTCCAAGGGACTTACCTCTTCATTCAAAGTTCTATATCTTCTCCTTCTCCTCAAACCTTCATTCACGTTCCAGCACCTCCAACAGGCTTTCCATTAACGCTTCCAGACCAGCCAAGTAATCTTCATACCACCTTTTGCGGAGTTGGGATATGGCATATGCCACACCAGCAGCAGCCAGTCCAGTAACGGTAGCATCAAAGGCAATCAGTAGTGAATCTGCCAGAGTTTTGGTATCACCCTGGCCAAGGGCAATGAGACCTGGTCCCAGTGGGATAAGGGTTGCCATCAAACCAAACATGGGACCAAGGCGGGCTACCAGATCGGTTCGGGAAGTTATACGAGCATAATACAGTTCCTCATCACTAAGCAAACGACGGGCCAGGGCCTGGCGGGAAACGCCGGGCAAATCATTATATTTCAGGAGCTCGCTTAAAGCTGCTTTTTGTCGCCTTAGCAAACTACTATTCATGATCTCATCTCTAATCCCCTCAAAGTCTTTTTCCTTGAAGGCATTCAATAATTCTGGAATGTTAACTTTGCTCCGGCGGCGTTCACCCAGGGCTTCTACCAGTAAGCTACCCATTTCAATAATAACCAGGGCTACAAATAATAATAAAATAATAAGGGTCGGTACCAGCAAGCCATAGGCTATGATATGCATGGATCCTTTGAGGGGTATTAAAAACGATTCGGTCATCCGGCTACCTCCTTCGTATATTCGATGTATTTATTTATGGCACCAAAAATAAATAAGCTTAAGTAAACTAGCAGGATATAGATGCTCCATATTTTTGTTTCCATCTGCAACTGCAATGCAACCGTATCCACTTTTAGCTCATATATTTGCCCTCCTGGATCTTGGGGCTGGACAGCAATATCAGTTCCAGCAGTATCATCCTTCTTGGCCAGGTACTCCCAATTAGCGTCTGTTGTAGCTGCTATTGGGGGCTCCGGGGTATCACTACTACTGTCCACACTGGCTGCAATACGCTCCTTTTCTGGCTGGTAGAGCGGATCATCTTGTGGGACCGGCAATACCTCCGGGTTCTGTTGCGTTCCCACCTGGCTCTCAGAGTTGCTGCTCTGGGGAGGAAGACTTGGACTGCTTACTCCCGCACTGGCATTAACCATACAGCTAGCCGTAAATCTGCCATCTTTTGTTTTTGCAGTGATGGTAGCCGTCCCTTGACCAACAACTGTTACCCAACCATGGTTATCAACTGCAGCTACCCGAGTGTCGCTTGAGCTCCAGATTAAACCCTGCTCAGTATTATTATCTGAATCAAGTATTGCTGTTAACTCAATGACACTGTCAATTTTAAGATTAACCAGCTTCTCATCGAGACTAAGCCCAGAGGGCGAAGCTGACTTTACCGGAGCATCCTCATCCTTTAAGCCAGGTTGATAGGTAAAGGTAACCACATCACTGTCCTCTTTACCAGGGCCAATGGTTATGGCCTTAATAATGGTATCCTTTTTAATCTCTATCGGCTTATTAATCTCGTTTAAACTATCCGGGCGTTGGCTCCACCATCGACTGGCGCTCCAGTTAAATATAGGGCTGTTTATAGTTGGGGTGCTTCCGTCCGTAGTATAATAAATCTTGTCAGTATCATTACGCTTATTGCTCAATTCAATTAAGGTTCCTTCAGCTACCTTTCCACTGCCTATATTGGCCCTGGGTGCATCCCATTTTGACGGTTTAGAAGTCAGCACCTCGATTTTGCTTATGTATTTTAGAAATATACTATTGGTCTGCTCGCTTACTGCCCGTTGTCCACATACCAACAATAGCGCATCCATATCATTCATATCAGCGGGATTCTTACTACTCTCAGCACTTAAAAGGGCCAGAATAGGCTGCACTTCAACCGCATCCCTTGGAGAACCCGGTATGGTTCCATCGTTTACACTATTATCCTGGAAATAGGGGAAATAATAGCGCTTGTCCTTGAGCAATTCTTTCACTGTCAGCGTAACTGAATAACCATCACTAGAAGTAAATACAATTAATTGGGCATTTTCTTTTAAACCCGCTAAAGCTAGTAAATCCTTTAGTTTGACCCCCTGGGCTACATAGAGTTTCTTGCTGGGCCAGGTATTAATAGTACTGTAGACATGCTGATATTGCTCCATTTCCTGCAAATCACTTAAGGTTAAGCTCAGCGGATTTGCTACTCCATCTCCAGTGATTTCAAGCCCGGATGCTGCTTCAGCGGGGCTTAACAGAGGGAGCAGGTTAAATGATATAGATAACAATAGTAAAGCAAAACCCATTACGAAAAATTGGTAGAAACACTTATTCTTAATGGCTGGCGTTGACACCTCCCCCTTTAACAATAACGGTAACCGCTTCGGCTCTGGTAGCAAAGTCCTGAGGCCGGAAGGTATTATCCGGATATCCCTTCATTATTTCTTTTTCAGCCATTATTGCAACAGCAGCCCGAGCCCATACGGAAATGCGGGCCTGATCACTAAAGGGAATTAACTCAAACCCGGAATTTAGCTCAGATATACGGGAAATTATCACTGCCATCTGCTCGCGAGTAATAGGATCGTCCGGGCCAAAGCTCGCAGCATTATAACCGCTTATCAGTCCATAAGCTGCCGCTATAGCAATATAATCTTTGGCCCAGTGTGATTCGGTATCAGCAAATACCTCGGAACCCTTGTTTTGCAATTTCAGGGTTTTGACCAACACCGTAGTAAACTCCGCTCGGCTAATAGTTTTATCGGGTTGAAAACTACCGTCTGGATATCCGGCTATAGCCCCTGCCGCCACTAGTTTTTCAATATCCTTTTGCGCCCAATGTCCTTGGATATCACTTAGTTTTACCATCGGTATCACTATATCTGCTTTCTTCTGTTCTTCCTTTTTGCCCTTGTCAGCCACCATAACGGCAAATTTGGTAAAGTGATCCACCTCTAACTCTATAGAATTAGCGGATATAGTTCCACCAATTTTTTGCCATTGTGATTTCGATTCATCATAGTAGTATATAGCTGGATTTTCCTTGCTTTCTAGTTTACTGGAATCAAAACTGAGCTTTACAAGCACCTTCTTGGCAAAGCTATAGCTATTCTGACCGCCCACACTAAACTCATATACTCCTCCGAGCAGTTTTAAACCAGCGGGTACAGAGGGAGGGTTAATTACTCTTTCTATCTTCACTTCCACCGCCCCGCTCTCTTTCAGAGCATAGGCTGGTATTCTAATACTAGCCTCAGTACCCAAATTAACTACACCACCATTACTGGGTATAACTTTTCCAATCGTTTCTATATCAGCTTTCTTCAGCTTGTAGGAGAAGGTGACTACATCACTATCCATCTTGCCAGGACCGATCGTTATTGCCTTGATAGTTGTGTCGCGGGTAATTTCTATGGGATGATTTATTGTGTCCAATACATCTGCCCGGCTTGATTGCCAGCGGCTGGCTATGGGATTATACATCAAGCTGTCTATAGTGGGCGAACTTCCGTCAGTGGTATAGTAAATCTTATCATCATCCATGATGGCACTGCTTAATCTAACTCTGGTCCCAAGACTTACCTCTCCACTGCTGGGATCGGCCTGTGGATTATCCCACTTCGATGGACTAGTATTAATAACCTCAATCTTATTTATTTTCTTTACAAACAACTGTGCATTTTGTTCGTGCACTGCACGCTGTCCGATCATTAACAAGAGGGAATCAACCTCACTCATATAAGCAGGATTATCAGTACCCTCCGCACTTCTCAAGGCGATAATTGCATCTACCGCCCGCGCTCCGTTGGCAGACCCACGGATATGTCCCTGGCTGCTATCCCCATCCATAAACTGGGGAAAAACATAGCGCTGCTCCTGTATTAGTTCTCTGGTGGTAAGTAGTATGCTATAACCATCAACAGAAGAGAATCTAATCATTCCAGCCGTATCTCTTAACCCCGCTTCATTAAGTAAATCTTTTAATAAAGGGCCTTCTCCTATATACCATTTCTTACTAGGCCAGGTGTTTATAGCACTGAAAACTACTTGACTTTTATTCTTGGCTAACAAATCATCCTGGGTAAGCTTAAGCTCATTTCTTACTCCACTTCCGCTAATGGTAAGGATAACCTCTCCCACCGGTTTGGCAGCATCGCCTGCTTTTACTTTGAACTTTCCCAGGATAGTAGCTGGCAGGCCTCCCCCTTCCAGGATGATGTTATAGCTGCCTACCTCGGCTTTGGCATTAAGGGTAAAGCTGCTTTCGAACTGGCCGGCCGTTACCTGGAGCTCCAGGGGTCCATAAATGCTCTCTCCCCGAGGATTCTTCACCTGAATCCTAACACTATTCCAAGGAGCATTTACCTTTCCCTTGACAGTAATTTGCTGTCCTTGCTTAAACTCCTGGCCATCATGAGGGCTGTTCAACGTTACCGAGGCCAATATATTCTGTGTTGCAGCAGCGTCCTGGTAACCAGTGGCTTTTATTTCTATGTTATATTCTTTGGCACTGCTAAATAAATCCCCGGCAATGGTGATTTTCCCGGGGAGAACCAACGAATACTGCCCGGGGCTTAGCTTCACACCATCAAGCTTTATCTCATTAATAGCCAAGCGCCAGTCAGCATCATCAATAAAGTTCAGTTCGACAAGCTGTCCTGCTATTTTACCTGCAACATCGGGAACTAAAATAGGTGCAGGCTTGAGGGTCTTATTTATTGTATAGCTTTCGATCAACCCGCCATCAGCCCTTTTGGCCCTCAGGGTTAAAGATTTACCCTCTATATCAATCACTTGGTAGTTACTGCCACTCTCTTCCCGGGCAATATAGGGAAAACCTTGACCGGGAATATAGCTCTTGGCCCCGGCATTGCCCATTACATAGATAATTCCGTATCTTCCCGGAGCATTTTGTATCTCTCCCTGGAAAATTGGGTGGGTTCTCATATACTGATGCTGATGTCCTACAAAAACCATATCCACCCGGTTCTGCTCTAGTATAGGCACCCAGTTGGCAATTATCGACTGGTCAATCCCTTTATAGTCAGGAGAGGCTGGATAAGCTGGATGGTGAAAAAGCGCAAACTTCCAGGTCTGCTTACTATTTTGCAGATCCGTATGCAACCATTGTTTGGCTTTTTCATTACAGTTATTATTGCTGTTAAGAACCACGAAATGAGCATTTCCATAATCAAAGGAGTAGAATTCCTGTTCCAGCCCTGCCGGGCCATTATCTGGCAGGGCAAAAAAGTTCTTATACATAGTACCATCGTGATTCCCCAGAGTCGGCATCAAGGGAATACGCGAAAAAACTCCGCTTGCAGCGTCAAGAAATTCTCCCCACTCCATTTCGTCAGCGTCATTATTGGTTAAATCTCCCCCTAAAAGGGAAAACCGCAAACGGGGGTTCTCCTGATATAATGCATTCAACATCCTCCCCCAGCCAAGATATCCTGATTGCACATCGCCCATATACAGAAAGGAAAATCTATCTGTATCATCCGCCGTTGAAAAAGAGTAAGGCTCGGTCCAGCAGCCTTCCTTGCCCAGCCGGTAGATATAATCTGTATCCGGTGTCAAATGACGGATGTTTATTGAATAGCGGTAATACCTGCTATCAAATTTATTCGCTTCTGCCTCTACTTGCTGTGCGGAATCAAAACTGCCATTAAAACTGCTTTTTGTCTGGTATTGCAGCTGCCCCAGTGAATCGTCTGCCCCCAACCAGGTAATGGTCTGTGAGGTAAGTGGATCACTGGTCCAGCTTAATATGATTTGCTCCGGCTTGGCCACTTCATCAGCCAGGGCCGCTGGAGAAAACAAACAGCAAAAAGAAAGGAGCAAAAACATAGCCAGTACTATGCTGCCCCCCGTTATCAATGAGATATTTCCTAATTTGTTATGAAATCCCCTTTTCATTTTTTATACCTCTCCCATATTTATCTTGATATTATTTTGTAAAGGCATGGGTAATTTCGTTCCTACTGCCATAAAAGCGGATTGGAATCATGGGTATTGCTTAATTCATCCAAAAGGTAAACCTTGACCAGATCTCCAGGCATTACATTAAACCCGGCCTGTGCTGTCTTAAGCAAATCAAAATCAGCTCTTGTGCTATTAATATTTATCTGCCTGCCCTTCCTCCAATGGGTAAAAACAACGGTTTCTTCCCCCTGGTGAGCAGTTACGGGTGTAATGTCAACCGTAAAGTATTCTAAGCCACTTATGCCACTATTAACGGTCATAGTCGGGATACCATCCACCGTAGTTTGCACAGTATAGGTGTTTTGAGCTACAGGTTTAAGAATGTATTGCGGCGGTTTTGGGTTAGAAACCTGATAATTGAATATGACTATATCACTATCAAACTTGCCAAAACCTATGGCTACCGCCTTTATAACCATATCCTCGTTTATCTCAATAGCCTGGTTAATTGTCGCCAGTTGATCAGAGCGATTGTTCCACCATCTTTTTTTAATCCAGTTATACATCGGGCTTCTAAAGGTTGGATCGCTACCGTCGATGGTATAGTAAATGCTGTCACCATCCATATCCGGAGTAGTGAGTTCCACCTTGCTTCCTGCTATAACACTGCCAGCAGCCGGTGTTGCAACGGGGTTTTCCCATTTTCCCGGACTGGCGGTAGATACCTCAATTGTCATTACCTTTTTCACCTGAGCATGATTCGTCTGCTCACTGACCCACCTCTGCCCCATCATTAAAATAGGTGCATTTATGCTATTAATATTGTTAAAGTTATCCCCTTCTGCACTCCCCAGGGCCAGGATCGTATCCACCTTTACTGCCCCCTCTGGCGAGCCCGTTATGTAACCGGCGAAGGCATGATTATCCTGCAAACCGGGATAATAATAACGAGTATCATCCAGCAGTTCCTTCCGGGTAAAGGTCACTTTGAAGCCATCTGTAGCGGTAACAATGATTAAACTGGCTTCGTCTTTAATCCCGGCCAGGCTTAACAGCTCGGCTAATTTTACTCCTCTGGCTACCAGAAGTTGCTTGGTAGGATAAGTGTTAATCGTAGTGTATTTTGCCTCCAACTGGCTCATAGCCTCTAATTGTACCTGGTTAAAAGTAGTCGGGGTGCTAACCCCATCTCCAGTCACTGTTACCGATATTTCTTCTGCCTCAACTACTTCAGGCATTGGCAGAACACTGGATAGGATAATAAGGGCCAGAGACAAAGCAATAGCAGATAATGTTTTCCAGGTTCTTTCTCTTGTCGTCATTAACGGAAGCACTTCCTTTCACCAGATATAATTCTTTTGCAATAAGTCCAAGCGTTATGCCAGGGCACTTCTACCTCTTCCGGCTCAGTTAAAACCCCGGGTTGGAATCAGCTTCCAGTATGAACTAAAAAAAACAGCAGAAAGCAACCGCCCATAAATTTGTAAATTTCCCGGACAGTAATAGTACTTTCTGCAGTAATCTGCTCTTAACATCTCCCAATCCCGTTCTCAAAGCAAGTTCTCCCCAAGCAAGCTTATCTCTCTATACTATATACAGCGCAGTTAGAACAAGGGAAAGATTCCTTGATATCCCTGGCTTAATTTGGCCATAATCCCCGGTGCACATGGATACTCCAAGCGTGCACCTTATCAGCATAATCCCTCCTATCTTCTTTCTAAATACTATTCGTTTTACTCTTTTCCATATTATTCTATAGAAAACATCTCTTTTCAAAGTAATCTTTCACAAAGTCCTTCTAAGGTTTTTAAGGGTTCCGTTCTTCTAGTAACAATAATGCTTTTAATGCAGCAATGTATAATAAAACCGGCTGCAAAAACAAAATACCTGGCAAAAAGGTTTACCAGGTTTGGTTTTATATTAAAGCGCAGTAATATACAAGCACAGGGTTAATTAGTACATGTCATTAACCTGCTATGTAAGCGCATTTGATTTCTCCTTTCCACCATGGGAGGCCCGGCCGTTTCCCGCCGTACCCTACAGGCCTGAAACCCCTGGTATTTTCACTTAGGTTTTCAGGCTCGGAGTATATTTAGTTTTATTTAAGTAGTACTATAACCTCATTCGTCATGTTTATGAAATATCCTGCATTTATTTGCATATATTTCTATACTAATTCCAGCGAGCTTTTTCTTTAAATAATAAGCCGGAAAAAGCCCTCTTTCCATCCTGGCCTCGCTTCCTGCCTTCCCCCGGATATGACTTCCTCATTGTAGTGCCCAAGAAAGATCAATCCTTTCCCAAAACATTTCTATAGCCAGGTTTTGCAGCATCGTTCCAGCAAATTCTAAGACTTTAACACTGCTTGCTAGCCTACATCCAACATATAAAGTTCCAGCATTCGGGCACTATCATAAAGCAAATCAATAAGATGTACACAGCCCTGACCGGCACCGAGCAGCCGGGCCAGCTCTTTTTTGGGCTTTCCCGCCAGCGTATGCCCGATAATATTGGCCAGTTGCCCTGTCGACTCCCGGCAAACCTTATCAGGTACCCGGGTCATATCCGCCCAGGCCTGGCTGAGCGTCATATCCTGATCCAGCTCCAGGCAAGCTGTCATATGGTGGAATGAGTCTATTATGCTGCCATTTATCCGGTAAGTCCCATTATCCTCCCGGAAAAGCTGCTGGGTTTTGCAGCGGTCAAAAAGCCTTGTCTCCCGGCTGAACGCTCCGATAAAATCACCCCAGGATACCTTGACCCTTTCCAGGTTGCTGTAATAGCGGCAGGAACCAAGATAAAATTCTTCCCAGGCCCGGGTATATTGAGCCGCATCATTATAACCCCTCTCCCGATAGAGGAATGACTCGGCCTGTACTACTGCTATCACCGTATCATTGACCAGGGAGCGCAGCAGTTCATCCTCAACACTGCGCAGGGCCTGCCGTAGTTCCGGCCCGCTGCCCAGGTAAGCCTTTATCCCTTTTAGAACCTGGAGCTCTTCACAGCTATCCGCCATCATACCCGGTCGCCCCAGGCGCAGCAGCCAGGCTTCCTCTATATCCAGGCTCTCTGCCTCTATCCGCAGCACTATTTCCCGTTCCATCCCTGTATCCAGGTAAGTGGTTCTGGCTATTATGTACTTTTCATCCAAGCGCTCCACAAAACTGTGCCAAAAACGCTGAAAAAGAAATTCCACCCCATCATCCCTCCTTTGGAAACTTATGGTCTATTCTATCACAAGCCGGAATAATTTCTCCTCTTCGATAGAAATTAAAACAAAAAAGCTCCTGCGAAGATTCATCTCTTCCCCGGGAGCCTTGGAGCAGACAAGGGTACGTTTGGACGTTTCGTTTGTCGCATGAGGAGCAGACAAAGGGAATTCGTTTGTCGCACGAGCATTACTAACAACTATGGCAAGTGCCGTAGCCCCATTAAACCCAGGAAATCCTCTTCGCTGATAAAGGGGAAGTATTGTTCCAGCCTGTTCCCTGCCAGGCAGCGGCTTATGGCCTCCCGGCGGTAGGGCCGGCCGGAAAGGGAGCGGCAAAGCTCATCAATATCCCCCGGGGAGAAGAAATCTCCAAAAATACGGGCTTCTTTGATCACTCCCTCTTGCACTTCCAGGAAAATATCGACTTTCCCCCAGTCAAAACGGCGGCTGCGCTTTATATTATAGGCCGGGGAATGGCCAAAATCCCATTCCCAACTGCAGTATTTCTCCAATCGCAGTTTTTCCACCGCCCGTATATCATCCGGCTTTAGTTCATATTCTCCATCCAGTCCGTAGTATTCCCCCACCATTTCCCGGAGCAAGTCCTTGAATTGCTGAAGGCTGAACGGAACAGTCAAGTGCTCGACAATATTACTCACCCGGCTCCTCACCGATTTAACCCCGTGGGAGCTGATTTTATCCTCAGCTACCGCCAGAGCCTGTTCCATGTTCTCCAGATTGACCTCAAAGAGAAGGGTTCCATGGTGTAAAACCCGCTCCCGCTGGCGATATTGAGCATTGCCGGAGAATTTCCTGCCGTCGATGGTCAAATCATTGCGCCCGGTAAAAGCAGCAGTAATACCCATTTGAGCTAAAGCCATAATTACTGGTATGGTATAGCGGGCAAAATCCAGTTCCCGCTCCGCTTGCTCCAGGATAAAAGTAAAGTTAAGGTTGCCCAGGTCATGGTAGACCGCTCCGCCACCGGAAAGGCGGCGTACCACGGCAATACCTTTTTCCCGAATAAATTCCATATTTATCTCTTCCCGGGTATTCTGGTTGCGCCCCACCACCACTACCGGGATATCCTGCCAGAGCATAAAAAGCGGCCCCAGATCCTGCCGCTGCATAAACAGGTATTCTTCCAGGGCCAGGTTGAAATAGGGATCGCAGGAATCGTTCTTCACATAAAGCACAAACAAATCTCTCTCCTTTAGCAGATTTATATGCGGGGTGGTTTCAGGTGGATAGCCCGTCCCTGTACATCCAGGAGGGCTTCGTAGAGGGTTTCTCCCAGGGTAGGATGGGGATGAACCGTATGCAGGGCCTCTTCGACTTTCAAACCCAGATTGACCAGCAGGCTGGCCTCCAGAATCAAATCACTGGCATGAGGGCCTATAATATGTACGCCCAGCACACTATCGTCCGGGCCGCAGATTACCTTGATAAGTCCCTCGCTTTCCCCCATAGCCACGGCCTTGCCATTGGCCGCAAACTGGAATTTGCCGGTTTTGCAATCTATAGCTCGGGCGGCTGCTTCTTCCTGGGTCAGGCCCACCGCCGCTATCTCCGGGAAAGTAAAAATGCAGTGCGGAATCGCCTGGTAGTTTAATCGGCTATCCATCCCCGCCATCCTCTCCACCGCTGCCCGGCCTTCTTCCGAGGCTACGTGGGCCAGCATGGGAGGGCCGATTACATCTCCTATGGCATAAATCCCAGCTACACTGCTCTCGTAATCCTGGTTCACTTTGATGAAGCCCTGCTCTGTTTTCACTCCCAGTTTATCCAAATTGAGACCGGCAGTTGCCGGGGAGCGGCCTACCGCCAGCAGCAGCAGATCAGCTTCATATTGCATATTTCCCTTCTTGTCGCTGGCAGTGACCAGCAGGTGATCATCCTGCATATTAATGCTTTCGACTTTTGCTCCAGTCTTTATCTCTATCCCCTGTCGTTTAAAGAGAACACTCACCCGCCGCGCTATTTCCTGATCCAGAAAAGCCAGAGGGCGAGGAAGGGATTCCAATACTGTCACCTGGCTGCCGAAGGCCTGGAAGATGCAGGCAAATTCCATGCCGATGACTCCCCCTCCAACGATGAGGAGGCGGCCTGGTATTTCGCTTCTTTCCAGCAATTCTTCACAGGTTAAAACCCCGGGCAAAGCAGCTCCCGGTAAAGCAGCGGGACGAATGCTCTCTGAACCGGTGGCAATAAGCAGGCGCTCTGCCCTTATACTCTCCTCCCCAACCCTGACCCGGCCAGGTTCCTCTACTACGGCCTCGCCTCTGATTACTTCCACTCCATGGGCTTGCAGGAGAGCGGCCACTCCGCCGGCCATCTGCTCCACTACCGCATCTTTGCGGGCGCGGGTTCCGGCCATATCCAAACGAGCCGAGTCCGCATCCAGCTGTATGCAAAATTCGTCCAGTCTCTGCAGGCTGCGCATTATTTCGGCATGGCGGTAATACGTCTTGGTGGGGATGCAACCCCGGTTCAGGCAGGTTCCGCCCAGCTTATCCTTTTCCACCAGGGCCACCTTCATTCCCAGTTGACGGGCACGAATAGCAGCCACATATCCCCCCGGGCCGCCTCCTATTACCAGCAAATCTTTCATTTTTTTAGTATTTCCTTTCCCAATCCCGGCCAGCGCAGGATCGGCTGACGGGCAGCCCGAACCTCATCCACCCGCTTGATTACCGTGCTGTGCGGGGCTTGATGCAAAATATCCGGGTTCTCCCGGGCTTCACGAGCGATCTCCCGCATAGCGGCGATAAACTCATCCAAACGCTCCCGGCTCTCCGTCTCCACCGGCTCAATCATCAAGGCTTCCTTGACAATTAGAGGGAAATAAACGGTGGGAGGGTGAAAACCATAATCCATCAAGCGCTTGGCTATATCCAGGGTGCTGACCCCGTTTTCCGCCAGTTGTTTTTGCCCGCTGGCTACAAATTCATGTTTGCATAAACGCTTGAAGGCTATGTGATAATCCTCCTGCAAATGATGGCGGAGGTAATTGGCATTAAGAACGGCCAGCTCGCAGGCTTCCCGCAAGCCCGGCCCGCCCAGAGCCATCATATAAGCGTAGGCTTTAACAATAACCCCAAAGTTGCCATAAAAGCTTCTCACTTTCCCTATCGATAAGGGGCGGTCATAGTCCAGACAATAGCCCTCTTCCTTCTTTTCCACCAGCGGACGGGGCAGAAAATCGCTCAGGAATTCCTTGACCCCAACCGGCCCGGAGCCCGGTCCTCCGCCACCATGGGGAGTAGCAAAGGTTTTGTGCAGGTTGAAATGCAATACATCAAAACCCATATCGCCGGGCCGGGCTACCCCTACTATGCCATTAAGGTTGGCCCCGTCATAATAGAGCAATCCGCCGCCGGCGTGAACAACTGCGGCTATTTCCTCAATCTCCTTTTCAAACAAGCCCAGGGTATTGGGATTGGTTAGCATCAGAGCAGCAACTTCACTGCTCATACAGGCCTTGAGATCCTGCAGATCCACCAGACCTTCCTCATTGGATTTAACCTCAACTACTTCAAAACCCAGTACATGGGCGGTAGCCGGGTTGGTTCCATGAGCCGAGTCCGGTACCAGTATTTTGGTCCGAGCCAAGTCCTGGCGATGCCGGTGATAGGCCTTGATTATCATCAGACCGGTCAACTCACCGTGAGCACCAGCGGCCGGTTGCAGGGTAAAGCGATCCATGCCCCCTATTTCACAGCATAGTTTTTCCGCCCGGTAAAGCAATTCCAGGGCACCTTGCACACTTTCCGCCGCCTGGTAAGGATGCAGGTTAGCAAAGCCAGGCAGGCGGGCCGCCCACTCATTGATTTTGGGATTGTATTTCATGGTGCAGGAACCCAAAGGGTAAAAGCCATTATCTACCCCATAGGCTCGTTGCGATAGTTCCACATAGTGGCGAACTACCTCCACTTCGCTCAGTTCAGGCAGCAAAGGAGCTTCAGCCCGCAAGAATTCGCGGTTGATTTCCGCAGCGGGCTCGATTTCCGCTACATCACAGGGCGGAAGGGAAAAACCGCCTCCACCGGCTACGCTCCGGGCAAAAATTACTTTGCTCATCTGCTTATTCCCCTCCTATCAAAACTGCCAGCCGGTCAATCTCGGCTCGGGTTCTCTTTTCCGTAAAGGCCAGGAGCAAAGCTCCGGGCAGTTCATAACCCCCGATGATGCCCTGTTCCAGCAAGAGCCGGTTAATCCGGGCCGGGTCGTCTACTTTTACGGCAAATTCATTAAAAAAGGCCTGCGGGTATTTCAAGGACAGGCCGCAACTTTCCATCTGCCGCCGGGCATAAACCGCCAGCTGGTGACAGCGAACCGCTATATCCACCAATCCCTGACGTCCGACCAGGCTTAAATAAATACTGGCCGCCAGAGCATTTAAAGCTTCATTGGAACAGATATTGGAACTGGCTTGCTCGCGCCGGATATGCTGCTCCCGTGCCTGCAGGGTCAGCACATAGCAGGTCTCTCCATTGCTGTCCACGCTCTGGCCGACCAGACGCCCCGGCATTTTCCGCATATACTTCTTGGAACAGGCCATAAAGCCCAGGTAAGGACCGCCAAAACTCAAAGGATTACCCAGCGGCTGTCCTTCCCCTACCACGATATCCGCCCCCCATTCCCCCGGAGACTTTAGAAGACCCAGGGAGATAGGATTGACCACCATGATTAAGAGGGCTTTGGCGGCGTGAACCGCCTTTTCCCAGGCAGCTATTTCCTCTATACAACCGAAGAAATTGGGCTGTTGTATAACCAGACAGGCGCTATCCTGCTTTAATAGAGCCAGGGTAGCTTCCTTATCTATTATGCCCTCCCGTTCCGGTGCCATAATTATCTCCATCTTGCCCGAAACCGCATAGCTTTTTACTACTTCCAGGTATTCCGGATGCAGGGTGGCGGGAAGTATCACTTTGCGCCTTCGGCTGCCTTCGCAGGCCATCTGGCAGGCTTCGGCCAGAGCGCTGGCTCCGTCATAAAGAGAGGCATTGGCCACATCCATGCCGGTCAAGGCGCAGATTATGGTCTGGTATTCAAATATAGCCTGCAGTATGCCCTGGCTTATTTCTGGCTGGTATGGGGTGTAGGCGGTATAGAATTCGGAACGGAGCAAGAGTTGATCCAGGGCAGCCGGGATATAGTGGTCATAAGCCCCGGCCCCAAGAAAGCAGGGATAATCATCCAGATTCATGTTCTTGCCGGCCAGTTCCTTAAGATGGCGGCCCAATTCTATTTCCGTAAGTCCCGGACCCAGCTCCAGATCCCGTCCCAGCTTGAGCCTGTCCGGTATATCGGCAAAAAGTTCCGCCTTGTTTTTCATCCCGATACTGAAAAGCATTTCCTCCACTTCGGTAGGAGAGTGGGGGCTATACCTCATTCTATTCTCCCCCCTGCTCTTTCTGGCACAGCTCTTCATAGGCAGCAGCCGAAAGCAGACTGTCCACATCCCCTGGATTATTCATGGCCACAACTACAATGTAATTGGCATAAGGGTCTTCGTTAATCAACTGGGGAGCATCCTCCAGTTCCTCATTAATAGCCACAACAGTGCCGCCTACCGGGCTATAGATAGTTGAAGCGGCTTTTACCGACTCGATAACCCCCAGCTGCCCTCCGGCCTCCAGTTCATCATCCGGCTCCGGCATTTCCACAAAAACTATGTCTCCCAGTTCATGCTGGGCATAGTCGCTAATACCGATCCAGGCCTGGTCTCCTTCTACTCTTACCCATTCGTGGCTTGGAGAATAATACAAATCTGCTGGTATTTTCACTTCCATCCCTCCATAATATTCCTTTATTAAGTACCCCTCTGACAAGGGGATGTTTTTTGACGGTTTTGCCGGATATAAAGCTGATTCACTACGATAAAATTAAGAACTCCATTCTTTATGAAGCCTGGGTTTTTTTCCGGTAAAAAGCCCCGGTTACAATCTGGGCTTTAACTGGTTTATTGCGGATCATAACTTCAACTTCCGCCCCTGGTTGGTAGTATTCCCGATCTACCAGAGCCAGAGCCAGGTTTTTTTCCAGGCTGGGAGCCAGGCCGCCGCTGCTTAGCTGGCCAATTACTTTACCCTCCTGGCAAACTTCGTAATGAGAGCGAGGTATACCCCTCTCCAGCATCAATAGCTCCGCCTGCACCCGCGGGGGCTGGCTTTCTTTTTGCCGCAGCAGGGCCTCCCGGCCAATAAAATCACCGCAATCAAACTTCACAAAAATACCCAGGCGGGCTTCCAGCGGGCTGATATCCGGACCCAGTTCCTGCCCGTAGAGGGGCAGTTTGGCTTCAAAGCGCAGGCTGTCACGAGCCCCCAGGCCAATGGGAGCAATATCCTCCCCGCCGGCCGCCAGAATAGCTTCCCAGACATCTATCGCATCCGCTGGAGACAGGTAGATTTCAAAACCATCCTCGCCGGTATAGCCTGTACGAGAAATAATAGCTGTTTTCCCCGCTATTTCCACATTAGACTGAAACCAATAATATTTAATGCTACGCAAATCTAAATCCGTCAGTTTCTGCAGAATCTGCTCGGCCAAAGGCCCTTGAATCGCCATTTGGGCATAATCATCCGAAAGGTTTTTAATTGCCACGCCGGGAAAAGCATTTTTCTTGATCCACTCAAAATCTTTATCGGTATTAGCGGCATTCACCACCAGAATATAATGCTCGGTCGTATACTTGTAAACCAAAAGGTCATCTACTACGCCCCCGTCAGGATAGCACATTATATTATACTGCACCTGTCCCGGCGCTATTTTTTTGATATCGTTGCTCAGCAGATATTGCAAAAAAGCTTCCGCCTTTTCACCACGGACTTCTATTTCCCCCATATGCGATACATCAAAAAGACCCGCCTTCTTCCGCACCATGTGATGTTCTTTAATGATACTCTCGTACTGGATGGGCAATTCCCACCCGCCGAAATCCACCATACGACCATTATACTTCTGGTGCGCGGGAAAAAGGGCTGTCCTTTTCAAATTCAATGTTCCAACCTCCTTGTAGTTTCATCATATTAAAGTTTAACTACAAATGAAAACTACAGCAAGTAAAAAGATGAATAAAGCAGAATATAGGTAAAAAAAAACTGCTGGGCCTGACGATAATATAGCAAAAAATCCGCTTTTTTCATAAAAAAACGGCCTATCTTTATAAGCCGTATATGCTGTAATTGCTCACCTTTTTTCTTAATTATCCATACCCTTTACTCCAGCAGTTCATAATGCATGGAATCACCATAACTGTTGCCCCAAGTGAATCCCGCCAGCTTAAAAGCCTTTCCCCAGAGTATCAAATTGGGGTCGTTGGCTTCCTGTTCGGGATCAACATAGCGGAAATGATTGGCGGCATTGATATCTATGGCTATACCCCAGGAATGCCTGCTCAAACCTTTGGCCGGGTTCCAGTTTACATGCCGAGGCACAAATGTTCCGTCCATGGTTTTAACCAGGCTCAATAAGGGAACCTCTTTACCGTTTATCCAGGCCTTGCCATTTTTTATATAGTTAAAAGCCTGGATAAAATTATCCTGGGCTTCCTTATGCACCTGAACCTCCCGGTTTAAGCCCGGTAATGTTATGGCAACTATGTTTTCCGCTATCCACCGGGGGTCGATTTCTATCCTGCCGCCACTTATGTCTTTATAGCGAAACTGGCCAAATGAGCTCTGCACTTTGCTTAGTTGGGGGTATGAGGAATCTGCATAATTACCTGCCGCAACTTTACCTGCCTGGTAATCTTCGGAATTATCCACAGCTTTGCTCACCTGCGGATACTGGGATTTAACGGTGGAAGCCTCCGCTGCTTTACCCATCCGGGAATTTTGCTTATTGCCCGCAGCACTGCTCCCCGCTCTCGAAACCTCTATCCTGTCATTGCTTGTTTTATTAGCCATGGCCTCTTTCTTGTCAACAGGCAAATCAACCTTTTTGTCATTGACTGAATCAACCGAAGCATCCTTAGGCTTCTCCGCTATTAGCTTTTTTCCCTCCTGGGCTCTGTCCCCGCCAGCCATTCCTTCCTTATGTAGCTGATTTCCTTCTTTATGTATCTGAATCGTACCCACCGTAGATTTGGCTGACCTATATTCCGGAATAATAAGAAAGGCCGTTAATAATGTCAGTGCCACCATTACAAATATCCAAGAAAATTTCTTATTCATAATATCCTCCAAATATCCTCCAAGAATAATTACCTTTGACCGGCCTCATTTGCTAGCAGCAACACCTCCTACTCCCAATAATGTATTTTTCTCACTTATTTCATTACAATTGTATTGATAAGTAGGAAATATCGTCAAAGGTAATATGTGCCATGTTATTCAGTGCAGCGCCAGTATCCAGTTACCCTTCTACGGTTAACCTTCTCCATGCGGTGAATTGGAATGGAACCGGAAACAGGTGGGATCTGCTTAAAATGGATATTAGTATATTACGGGGTCTAAGATCAAATATATGATTGATTCTACTGCAAAAAGTTATTAATATTCATTGGCTTGTATAAATATACCGCTCGCAGTCTTCGCATGGGCAACACCTGCGGCTTGTCTCGCGGCTCAAGGGGTACACGCTAACCTCCCATCCATGGTCGTATAGCGCTCTCGCGACGTCCTGTCGCTCGCCCCCTTTCGCCTGCTCGCCTTCGCCGGGCGTTGCAACCATGCTTCGCCAACGCTCGCTTTGCATATTTATGCAACCCTTATGCAACAAAAGGGGTTTTCGCAGTGGAGTCATGATTAGGGCAACACCTAAGTTTTGCTGCTTAAGAAGGCAGTCATTGACTATTGGGGAATATGCATATTAAACTAATAGCTAACCAAACATAATACAAAATAGGAAGGTATTCCGCAAAGGAGGTATAAAGATGGAAATTAAGGAGAAAAAAGATTACCCCCAGGGCAAACTCAAGCTGGACACTGCCATAGAATACCAGACCGCAGCAGTGGTTAGCAAAACCTTGATTAATCGTCCCAGTGGAACCATTACTTTATTTGCTTTTGATGAAGGGCAGGGTTTAAGCGAACATACCGCCCCATTTGATGCCGTAGTACAGGTTGTTGATGGTGAGGCTGAAATCATTATTTCCGGTGAAAGCCACTTTTTAACCAGCGGGGAAACCATTATTATGCCTGCCGGTGAGCCTCATGCCTTAAAAGCCGTAAAGTGCTTTAAAATGCTTTTGACCATGATTAAATCCTAAAAATTAAACCAGGCCATCTAACTTCTATTTACTTCTTTTTCATATCGAATTGCAGGGGATGCCCATAATTCTCCATAAGCAGATATCTGTTGCAGGCATAATAAAGGGAGCACCATTGCTTCCCTTGAGATAAGCAATGGTGCTCCCTTTAATGTCGCCCGGCTTTCCTAGTTAACGGTAAAACTCATTTGGTAGCCACTCTTTAATGGCTCCCCATCGTTCGTTGCAATATCGGGGTTAATATAAATTACATAGGTTTGGCCAGACTGGTAATCCTGTGCCGGGTATATGACAGCCCAGAGGCCATCATTCTCTGGTAGTACTTCTTGAATCCCTACCTGACTATTATCTGTTGTGTTCATTACCTTGATTTGCTCTTTTAATGTGTTAGGATTTGCGGGTTTGTTAAAAACAACCTTCCATTTTTTATCGGGGTCGCATGTTTTCGGATCTAGCACTTTATAAATACTAACTTGCAGCGATTTGTTGGCAACATTGCTCCCATAGCCAGCTACTACTGTTAAGGTCCCATCAGCAACTTGAGGAATCTTAAATGTATAACTATAATTACCACCGGCATTCGATTTAACCGCATCAAAAAACACTATATTTCCCAAAGAATCAACAATTTTAATACTTACCCACTGATTCGGATCAGCGCTGCCGGATGCAGTTATACTATCTCCTATTAATGCACTGCTATTACTTAAATTTAAACTGACGGAAGCGCCCAGGGCAAGCCCGGGAAATATAGATAATATTAGCAGAGCGGCAACAATAAAGGCAATTCTTTTCTTGGCCATCAATATCACCTCTTAATCATATCTCCGACTTCATGATTACACAAAAATGCATAATCAAAATTTCTTTTAATCTTTCAACAGGTAAAAGGACTTCTTGAGAAAAGTATTTAAAACAAAAATCGTCTTGCTGATTTATCTTATATATAGCCCCCCTCGCCACAAAGTCACGCACAATCAAGTTTGTTTAAAATAAGCTAAAACTTAAAGCAATATCACTTATCCGAGCAATAAGCGAAAAAATCCGGATGTTTTCAACATAGCACTGCAACGAGACGGGGAATAAGAACCCGCCGCCTGTTTTGTTAATAGGAACCCGACTGCTTAAAGAAGCGGGAGACATATTTCATCTCGTTATAAATTTTAGCCAAATTGGCTATACAAAGCATCGACCCCAGTTTATACCACTCTAGCCTGCTGGTCAATATTCGCGAAAATCCCTCGCACTGCCATTATACTACTGTACTTCACTACTGTAAGACCAGCGGATTGACATTACTATCATTGCTGAGGCGGTCAACCATATAGACCTTGATGACATCGCCCGGCTGTACATTGAACCCAGCTTGGGCCGTTTTGGCAACATCAAAATCAGCCACGGTGGCATTAAGCTGCAACTCAGTACCTTTCCGCCAGTGGGTAAATATTACAGTCTCATCACCTACATGGGGAACTTCCGCCGTAATTAAAACCCCAAAATATTTCAGACCGTTTTGTCCTGAATTAACAGTCATGGTAATGATGCCGTCCGGGGTCGCAGCTATGGTGTAAACATTATCTTCTACCGGGGTCAACTTATATAACGGCCTGTCAGTGCTTGAAGTGGTAATATCAATTTCACTTACCCATTTCACCATCGAGGAATTAGTGCGATCCTCCGGGGATCTCTGTCCTATCATCAAACGCATGGTATTAACGGTATCCAATTGGCCGGGTTCACTGCATATGCTCTCCGCAGCTCTGGTGGCTATTAGTGTGTCTACCTGCACCTTTTCTCCCACAGTGGGGTAGTAATAACGTTTATTGAATAGCTCATTTTGCGGGTCATTAAAGTTTACACAATAACCATCGTTGGCTTTTACCGTTATATTTTTTATGCTACTGCTATTAATCAATGCATATTGCGATAGAATAGCAGCCAACGGCGCTCCCAGACCGGTATAGTAATTCATTTTGCCATCTTTATGGTAGGAATAGTATTTGAGTTCATTATTCGCATTTAAGGTGTTAATTTGATCGGACGTTACTATTATTGGATTGCCATTATCAATCTTGATGCTCAATACAGTAGTTTCATAGTTCTCGTTAATAGTCTGTATTAGGCTAGTAACTTCAAAGCCATTGGCTTTAATGATGATAGTATAGTCACCTGCTGCTGTAAACACACTGCCATCAATGGTAATTTTTCCTGTTGTCTGGGAATATTTACTGCTATCTAATACAATGTCCCCTACCTTGATTTCGCTAATGGCATTGCGCCAGCTTTCATTATCGCTGAACGTGATATCTATGGAATTTCCGATAATGTTATTACTGCTATCAGCAGTAAGCTTGGGAGCAAACGTTTTATCCGACAGTTCTATATCCACCCGGTTTACCCAACGCCCAAAACGATTGTTGGTTACGATATTTTTAGCAATATCATTGGCGGTCTGCCCGAAGCAGAAGCGGAAGGTGGTACAGCTTGAGGATTTTACCGTTGGATCAGCTGGGCCAACCATCTGACTCCCATCCAGATTGCTGAGAAAACGTCCCTGGTAGGAAGATAGTGCAAAAATGGGATCGACAGGGACTGGACTAGCATCGGAACCGGAGCCGGGCTTGTTATTCTCTTTATCCCATTTATTTGCAAGTTCGGGATAATAGTAACGAGGACTTGCGAAAAGGTAATCATAAGCGTAGAAGCTTGACCAATCATCGGTGGAATATATTTTGATGCCCTTTAAAGAAGCGGAGTCAATTGTAATATTGGCATTATATTTGGCATTAATATCAGCCACTAGCTTATTCAAGGTAACCCCCTTAGTTATGGCTGTGCAGGGTGCTGGTGCGGAGTCTATCGATGAATAGTAGGCCACATCACCAGACAATGCTTCCATTTCAGCTATTGAATAAGTATGGACAGGAATGATTTCTCCATTATTATTTATGTTTACCACAAAACTCGCCGCCGGGTAAGACTCACTTACCTTGGCCAATGCCATGCCCGGATGGCCCAGCCCCAACATACCAAGTAACATGATCAAGACTACCATACAGGCAACAGATTTCCTGCTATGGGTCCTTATTCCTCGTTTCATTAAACGCATAACATATTGCCCTCCTCATTTTTTATACGATCCAAGTTCATTTTCAACAAGATCTTGTCACTATACAAACCAAAGGCCAGCCTCCTACTATCTAATCCCCGCTTAACCAACACCTCCAGTAAATTTTTCATCATGCTTCCAGGGAACTCAAGTAGTAGTCCTCATAACCACCATGACTCCATTATTGCAAATATCTCTCGCTTACCTCCTTCTTGTATTCTTTGTATTTTCTGCCTGCACCCAGGCAAAAAAGAATTAGCGAAGTTATCCCAATAGAAAGATTAGCATTACCATACTCGCTTTGTGGCTTAAAGGGCACTATATCTGCTGACAGCTCAAATACTTTACCTAATTGCTCCGAATTAATAAGATCGCTTTTTTTAGCCAGGCGCTGCTGTCCCACTGGCAATGCAGGCTCCGATTCTTCCTGTTCCTCCCGGGTTTGATTGCTGCCAGCAACAACCGCTCTCTGGCTATCAGCAAGATGGTCGGTGCCATGTACAACGCAGGCGGCTGTTAGCTTCCCTTCTACCGTGGTAACTGTGATGGTGGCTGTACCCGGAGAAACAATTGACACCTGACCAGTATTATCTACGCTGGCTACCTCCGGATTACTGGAGCTCCAGTTTACACTTTTGTTGGAGGCATCTGAGGGTCCTACCATCGCCTCCAAAACAACAGTACTACCAATCAGAGCATGAACTACATGCTGATTAAGTGTAACCTCGCCAGGCGGCTGGCCAACCAGCATTACGGATATTTCACGAATCCATTTGGCTGAGCGCATAGATGTTATGGTACTTGTATCCACCTGACCAAATAACAACCTTAAACCATTACTTTTGTCCATCTGGCTAAAATCAGGAGAGGTGGCAAAACGTTTCCAGTAGTCCTGAATAGCAATAATCGGCTCTACTTCTACAGCACCTTCCTCGGCACCGGGCAGGGCCTTTTTTTCATCGTGATCCCAACAGATTGATAAATTAGGATAATAGTAACGCCTGGTATCCAACAGAAAGGATTTAGGCAAGCTCTGATACCACCCCTTTTCCACATCAGTGGTATAAAAATAGAGGGTGTCAATAGAGTTGATATCAATACCGGCACTATGCAAAATATCACTCAGTTTTACTCCTTGAGCCGAATCTAAAACCACTGATGGCATGCTATCAATAAAAGTATAGGCCTGCTGCACCTGGGGCATTGATTCCAGCTCACTTAAGGTGAAAACCTTCATGATGTTATAAGGGGTACCAAAATAGCCCGCCTTAACCGTTAGAGTTGGCGACAGGGTTTCTTCTTCCCGCCGGGAAGTTTTGTCTTGGCTATCGCAACTATTAACCGTGCCCGGCAATAGTTTGACTGTCCTGTTCTCCTCATCCCATTGCAGTTTTGCCCCCAGTGCTGTTGCCACTGATACTAACGGGACATAAACCCGGTCGTCAATAATGGAAACTGCTGTTCCCAAGGGCAATTCCTGCCCATTAATCCTGGCTTGGGAACTATCTATACGCAGTCGAAGGATGTCCTTGCCTTTACTAACGGTAGCTGTTTGTTGCTCGGAATCCCATACTACTTTCATCTGCAGGGCTCCAGCCAGCGTTGCAATCGGAACCATAATTTGATTCTCGATGATAAGCGGCAGTGGGTCAGTCATAATAACCTGGTCGTTACTATCGATAATAGCAGGTGGAGCCGCTTCCTGGGCCATTGCCGTCAGAGGAATGCTCAGGCTGCTGATAGCCAGAATCAATGCTACCAGGCAAATTATTCCCAAGGCTATGATTCTGTCATTTATCCAGGACCTGATTCCTTGCCCCGATTTCTTAATTTGCAGCATAGCCCTGCTTATAAGTCTCACCCCCTAATAGTTTTTTGTCACCACTGATACTACCTGGCACTAAGGAACGATAAGCTTCATCAAGCCTCCTGTTGTTCTTACAAATACTGGTTCGAAATTAAGATGATTATGTTCAAGGGCTAAAACGCCAATAGGGTACAAAAACCGTATCAGCATTAAAATCAAACCGGGAACTTTCACCGGTGTCTGTCCCCGGAGTTGCGGTGATTATTATTTGACCAGGCCATTTACTGGCGATTCCTTGTAGATAGCTATCAATCGCTTTTACTGCAGCCAGGGTTGACTCAGCTCCCTCATCCTGGTTTTTATGCCTAGATGCAATACCTTCAAAGCAAAGCATTATTAGGTCATAGCCCTGACCCAAGTGATTCAGGCTCAGGGTATAGAGTTCGTCATCAGCTGTGCCGCTGGCATTCTGGTCGTTTACCGGTAAAGCTTCTATTTCGGTGTTTAGCTGTCTGCCAGCAGCTTGTAATAGCAAGGCCGGTTTTTGTAACTGCTTGGCCACAGCAAAAAGCGTGGGTATCTTCAATTCCTGATCCTGGACGCTGGTAATGCCGTTTTCCTCTGGCGATTTTCCGGTTACTATAGCCCCTAGCCAGACCTGTTTTTCTAGCGGATATACTCCACTGGCGTTTAGAGCTACTCCCGCGTTTTTTAGAAATGGCAGGCCGCCTTTGGCGAGAGCATCACTATACACCTGGTTAGTCAATCCCGGTATAATTATCATCAGTACCTTCTCATTGTTTTCAAGATAGCGCCGGGCATCATAGAAGGCATCCATTATACTGCTTGGCGGAGGGTTAATTATTACTCCGGCTACCTTATCCACACAGTTACGATCATCCAGTTGCAGGTAGCTGATATAATTGTCCTTCAGTTCAAAAAAACCCCGATTTTCCAGGAAGCGATGTTCCCCGGCAACACCCATCACCAACATCCTGCTCCCTTCATCTATCGGGATAAAGTCAGTCAAGCGGAAAACTTTCCGCCGGGTATAGACCGCACTGGTATAGCTTTTTCCCTCATTTTCCACCACAGCCTGGCCTTCCACATAGGGGTAGTCCAACCAGTCTCGTTTATAAAGCTGACCCGGTGTAATCCTGAATAATTCCTTATCCGGCTTGATAATCGTAATACCAAAATGGGGAGGACATTCCTTTGCTATTACCACTATTTCCTTTAGCATTTTGACATTACTATTAATAGGATGCTTTAGATTAACTGCTTCCCAGCCGTTTTGGGCAGAAAAGAAAATATAGGAATTCTCCAGCCCTTCTGCTGGAAATGAGGATGTAAAGCCATCATTGCCGACTAAATATATCTGCCCTGCTGTGGCTACGGGTTGAGCCGCTGCAATAATATCCGTCAGCCTCATAGCTTGATAGTTATTCCCGTCATAATTGATATGTTGCAGTTTTCCTAGCTGTTTAGGGTCTTCAAGCTTCACCACCCGGGCAACATCTCCCACTACCTTCAAAGGAGGTATATAACCGGGGTTGGGCTGGCAATTGGCGGAAAACAGGCCTCCAACAAAACCCAGTAAACTCAAGCCTATAGCCAGAAGCCAATTTCTCCTGTTCATTACTTTAACTCCTTCTCCCAATTAAACCCTGTAATTATTAGCGGCATTCAATAGAGAGTAAATTCTCCAGTCTCTCATCGGCTGCTTCCGGGCAACTAAAGTTCAGTACTCCCTGGCTTTCATATATCAAGCCCTTCCCTATCTCGTTAACTGACAATTCCAAACTGGAACCATCGAGACTGCTGAACTGGTATTTGGTCGCCCGGCTCAAGCCAGTCTGCTTGATTAACTCTGATAAGTCCATTGCACTTTTTCCATCCAATGTTTGTCGGGGTAATACTTCTATCCCCTGGGAATAAGCCCAAAAGCAGGTCTTGCCATAATTGATACAGAGTACGTCCCGCACATGCATGCCCTGGGGGAGGTGTGGAGCTAAAAATTTTGGTGCTTCCTTTCCGCTTATTTTGATATAGGCTGTTAAAAAATTAGATGGGGTTTCGTTTTTGTGCAAGCCATCACTGGCTTTGATAAATACATTTTTAACCCTATCCGTTCCGGCATAGTTATCCACTAAATCCTTGGTTTTAATAGCTTTATCCACGCTGTCAAAATGTTCATAGTCTTCCTGGGGCAGGTTCTTAGCAGCTGTCTCCAGGAAGACTACTTTTTTAACTGGGCTATGTTCAGCTCCAGTTTCCAGATCAATCTTATGGAGCATCCTTACCCAATACATCGCTCTCTCACCCGGAATTACCACTCGTATAGGCTGATTTTCAAGTTCCAAGGCTTTTCCATTAATTTGGTAAGCAAGAATAATGGAGCGGTTTTTAAAAACATCAGGGGGAAGCGATATGGAATAACCATCCAGAGCAGTAAAACGGATACTGCTGTAATCCTTAACAGACTTGCCTTCTTGCTGTAATATGTTTTCCAGCAAAGGACCGGTACCTTTAATCCTGATGCTTTCACCATTGGCTCGGGTTGCTTGTGCTTTTTGGGTAACTGCGGGTAGTTTTTTCAATTCCCCCACGCTAATTCTATAATCACTATCCTGCAGACCGGTTATGATAATTTCTTGACTATCGTTGATAGTAGCCGTATTATTAGCATCTTCAGTTTTTACCGTGCAAGCAAGCAGGCTTAATATTATGCTTAACAATAGCCCAAGTATAAGCAATTTCTTTACCTGTTTTGGCATTTAACTTCCCCTTTTCCTACCCTGCTTTTCTACTTGGATTTACTACCAAAATGCTGGTAAAATGTCCGCAACTTGATCGTTTTAAAAATCATGTGTATGCCATTCTTTTAATAGCCACCAAACATTCATCTTTTTTAAAGCTTTAATGCCATGGCTATAACCGTAACTGCTTCAGCCCTGCTCGCATTACCAAGGGGCTTAAAGCTATTATCCGGGTATCCTTTTATCACCTGGCTTTTCACCGCTGTGGCTACAGCTCTCCAGGCCCACTCCGCAATGTTGTTGCTGTCACGAAAGTTATTTTCTTCCGTTACCAGGGTAAGTCCAGCGGCTTTTACCACCATTACCGCCATCTGCTCACGGGTAATCGGATCATCGGGACCAAAAGTCCTGTCATTGTAGCCGCCGACGATTCCTGCAGCAGTGGCTATTGCGATATAATCCTGGGCCCAGTGCCCACTGGTATCGGTAAAGGCTTTTCCTTTAAGATTGCTTAGATTAAATGCTTTTACCAGCACAGTAGTGAATTCAGCTCGGGTGATACCGGAGTCAGGTTTAAAACTGCCATCGGGATAACCGCTTATGGCTCCACGAGCAAGTAGTTGCTTAATCCTCTCCCCCGCCCAGTGCTTGTCAATATCGCTAAAAGAACTATATGGGGCCACGTTAACGACCTGCTTGGAAAAATCCCCCTTGCTTTCAGGCTTTTTCTCTTCTCGCTTGGCAACTTTGAAAACCCGACTGCAATCTTGTTTTAATTCCGGTACCGCAAATTGAATACTATAGTCGCCGGCTTCTGCCTCCCTGGGCAGGGTAAATTCTCTGCTGAATTCGCCGCTTTTATCAATATTACTGCTATAAATACTCTGCTTGTCGGGAGCTGTAATCTGAAGTATGGCGCTGTCCAGGCCATGAACCGTTCCACTTATAATAACTTTGTCCTCCGGTTTGAAAATCTGTCCTGCTTGAGGAGTGATTAAGGTGATATTGGCCGTAATGGCTGGCGCCCCTGTTACCAGAAAAGTCAGCTTACTACTCAGGTTAGATCCCAATTCAGGTCCGATCTCAATGCTATAGTTACCAGGTATGGCATCTTTTTTTAGTACATATTCATTACTGAATCTGCCATCACTGACTTCAATATCAAAAACAGTGTATATTTCATAACCGTCAGGATCACTGATACTTAATGAAAGCGATGAATGATTTTCCACTGTCCCCCGGATATCCACCTTATCCCCCGCCCGGTAACTTGCATTTACCGCTGGTGAGCTTAATGTAACTTTTGGATTAAGCGGGGAGGCTCCACCTCCCGAACGCAGCTTGCCAAATACTTCAATCTTATTTATCCATTTTACAAAGTTCATATTTATGTTCTCTTCGGGACTGACCTGTCCCAAACATAACCTCAAGCAGCTTGTGCTATCCAGATTGCTCCAGTCAGGTACGCTTAAAAATCGTTCCTGAGACGAACTTATAGCTAACATTGCTTTAACCGGGATGGCTCCCTGTGTCACTATCTCATTATCTTTATAGCAATGGGCATTTTCGTCCCAATAATTGTCCCAAGATTCAACTATTTTGGGATAATAATAAGCATTTCTTTCCAGAAGTGTATACCGATCTATTTTTTTTACCAAATCATCTGTAGCATAAAACTTTATGTAGCTTATTGAATTCATTTCGATACCTTGACTGAGCAAAAAGGTTTCTAGATCAATACCCTTACCGGCAGTAAATACCGGTGCCGGCATACTATCTATAGATGAGTATTCTCGCTCTACCTGTGGCATACTTTTGAGCTCATCAATAGTATATTTATTCAATTCAGAAGCAACTCCATTATCATTGAGTACGACTACTAGTTCAGTAGCTGCTTCGCTGGAATCACTTTTGGCTACAGCCCATTCACAGTTGAAAAGCTCCATAAAACAAAACAATAAGATAAGAATTACCAGCATAATGCCCCTGATTTTTACATCAGGTTCAAATCCTGACTTTATATACTGCACTTCTTCTCTACCTCCTGTACTAGTTCTAGTAGTTAAAAGGAAAGCACACCATGCTTGATAAGAATTCACACCACCTTCCTGTATCCAACCTTGATTCATTATATCCCCTCGGTTTTTTCGTTATTTATTACAATGACCTGGGAACCTAAAAGTTAATAAGGATATTGGTTATTGCAATATGGTTGGATTAAAATCAAGCGCATTAGTTAAATCATCCAGCACATAGGTTTTGACTATATCTCCAGGTTTGACATTAAAACCTGCCTGGGCAGCCTTGACCAGGTCAAAATCAGCTTGGGTAGCGTTCAAATTAAGTTGCTTTCCATTTCTCAAGTGAATGAAGATCAGTGTTTCCATTCCTTCGTGAGGCTTTACCGGGGTTAGCTCTACCCTAAAATACTTCATTCCCGAATTGCCTTGATTCACGGTCATGATTTCCAGACCATCGGTGTTAGTCTCTATTTGGTAACTTGCGTCTTTTATTGGAGCAATTAAATACTGAGCCCGGGCTGCAGGCACATCTCCCAGTATATAGCTGTCAATAACCTGCCCCTCAGCGTTCCGGGAACTCAAACTAAGACTGTCTCCATCAATGCTTAATAGTTGGTAATTGCTGACATTAGCCATTTGCTTGGCGATATATTCTCTGTCTTCACCAGCAGGATAGAACTTGCTTCCTGAATTGCCCATAATATAAACAATACCTTCACCATCTGCCTGCACCTTATCCCCACGCAACGGTTTGCTCCGCATGTAGACGTGCTGGTGACCGACAAATACTATATCCACCGCGCATTGTTCAAAAAGAGGCACCCAGTTTTCCTCTAAATTATAAGAATGACCATCATCTACCACCGGGTAAGGGGGATAGTGGAAGACTAGAAACTTCCACTGCTGCTTGCTATTATTAAGGTCAGCCTGCAGCCAGCTTTTGAGCATATTGTAATAAGGTTTGGAAACGCCCATTTTGTTGCTGTTTAACACCGCAATGTGACAATTGCCATAGTCAAAGGAGTAAAATTCTTCCTTAAATCCTTCCGGGCCATTCCGGGGCAGGGCAAATGAATTCCAGAATAACGGTGTATCATCATGATTACCTACTGCCGGCAGCAGGGGAAGCTGTTTAAAGGTCGGGGAAGCAGCGGCAAAGAACTGCTGCCATTCATTGCTGCTATTGCCATCATGAACCAAATCCCCACCCAGGAGGGCAAATCTTAAATCGGGGTTTTCCGCGGCAATGTGCTTAAGCATTTCTCCCCATTTGTCATAACCTTTCTGAACATCACCCAGATATAAGAAGGAAAATTTGCCACCAGGGGTAGTAGTGGAAAAGGAGGCAGGCTCACTCCAGACCCCTTCCCGCCCAACACGATATATATATTCGCAGTCAGGGGCCAACTGGAACATGGTAGCTTCGCAATGGGAATAACCGGCGTAAAGCTCAGTTTTCACTGCTGCCACTTGGGAAGCACTGGTAAAACTACCGTTATAACTGGCAGCAGGCAGGTACTGAACCCATTCCGCATCGGCAGCGCTATCGCTCCGCCAGGCCGCAGTCCGGGTAGTCTGCGGATCATCAGTCCAGGATAGCATGATATGATCAGGCAAGCTGCTCGGCTCACTAGCAGCTATATCCGGGTTTAACACCCCCGACAGGCCGAACAGAAACAGGAAAAAGAGCAGAGATATGGCCTTCTCTTTGGAATCACGCAGTAGTTTTAAATTCAGAAGCATAGTTCTATTCTCCCAATCTTTTTACAAACGGCTTCTCCCGGGCTATTGGGATATATATAGCTCATCGCAGAAATAAAATGCGCTGCTGTTATTCGTGTTACGTGAAAAATTCGGCTAATTACTAACATAAAATAATAAAAACATACATTACTTGACATTACTCTAATTGCTATATCTTATAATGTCAACTATGCTTTTCCTGTATTTTATTTGTTTAATCGCTATAATCCTAAACATTTTGTTGTTTTAGCGGTATGCAAGATTAGCGATAATCGTTATTATGTCTTTCTGGTCAAAACTGTTTTATCATAAACATACTTATAGATAAACTAATATAAACCAACCAATGTGAAATTACTGTTGCTTGTCTACTTTTCATAGATGGGGTATTTGCTTTTCGTAGCCTTAAACGCTTGTGGCAAAAGCCCAAAAAAAAGAACATTGACAAAATTATCTTAGCTTTTGTCAATGTTCAGGATAATTTGCTTTTGAACAGGATTAGCTAATCAACCTTGTATAAAAGTACATAAGCAGTAGTGAAATTTCCTATTCTGAGAGTCGCCGGATCGGGTATTGTATTTATATTGCGGATGGTTACATTGTCCAGGGCACTAAGAGTTAGCGTGGTTGAAGCCGTTAATGATTGACCGGCGGAATTAAAGTCTGATTTAACTACACCATTAACCACTACTCCCCAATGCTGAGGATTATTCTGGGTTGTATAAACGGAAAAAGTTATATTGTAAGTGCCGTCAAGAGTAACGCGAATCCCAGCCGTCCCAGGGGTGTGGTTTATGCCGTTTAAAGGGCCGTTATTGCTAAATGTTATATTGGAGCCAACTGCTACGGTTTGGGTGTTTAGCTGAAATACATAACCCCAAGAAGCTATACTTTCAGTAGGCAGATCCTGAAAAATCGGCAGATTCTCGGAACGGCTCTTCTTGATTTTTCTGGCACCAGCGGTAGTTTTTGGCCCTCTGGGACTTTTCGGCCCAGTACGGACCTGTCGATAGCGGGCATTGGGGGGAGCAAGTAATCCATTATTAATATTCATTTCATCACCCTTTTACAATATTTACTTACCTAATATATGATTTGTGCAGATAAAGTGTTAATTAACGGTGCCAGGCACTTAAGTTGTTAAGTTATTGAAGCTGACCCCTGCAGGTATTACTGATGCACCCCGGCCCGTAGTATTAATTTTGTCTTTATAACTCAGGGTAAACCTGGTCAGAGTGCCGGGTCACTTTTAAGGGTTGCGTAAAAATATAAATATGCTGCACCCATTTTTCAACGGTGCTTGTAGCTGCGGGTAGGGGAGATAAGAAAAGCAAGGGATAAGGGGTGAGAAACCGCATGAAAGGATAATGAGAAAGCTGTAGTTAATCGATAGGCTCAATACACTGCGGGTCGTCATTTTTGTGGCTGTTTACCCGGTTGGATACCGGATAGGCGATGACATCGTTTACAGGCTTTAGCTGCTTTAAAAATAAACGAGCTTCAGCAACACTCTTTCCATTGAATCCGTGCAACCAGTAATCCTCCTGATCTCGCTTTAGGATAAGTGGCATCCTATCATGAATATGAGCCAGGGATGGAACCGGAATAGTAGTTACTATGGTATAAGAATGAAGAATTTCTCCATTGGGATTACTCCACTGTTCCCAAAGGCCGGCAAAAGCAAACAGCTGCTTGGTCGGCATGATGATGCGCACTGCCTGTTTGCCATCCTTTGTCTTTTGCCATTCATAATAACCATCTGCCGGAATGAGGCACCTGCGTTCCCTTACTGCATATTTGAAGGATGCCTTTTCTTCAAGGGTTTCCAACCGGGCATTTATAAGCTTGCTGCCCATACTCCGGTCTTTGGCCCAAAAAGGAACCAGGCCCCATTGCATCATCTCCAATTGCCGCTGGCCGTTGCGTTCCAGCACAACCGGCATAATCTGGGTAGGTGCAACATTATAGCGTGCTTTCATCTGTTGATTTGCTTTAGGACAAAGAAAACGCTCTGTTACTTCATCCAATTGCACAGCAAGGGTATAACGACCGCACATAATATCCCTCCCAGTTTAATCTTTTTGCAAAATACCTAGATGGCAGATACTTTAACATAAAAAGAGCGTTGCCGCGGACCATCAAATTCACAGAAATAGATTCCCTGCCAGGTTCCCAGCAACAAGCGACCCGCAGTTACTGGAATAGTTTGCGATATGCCTATGGTACTGGCTTTTAAATGGGCTGCGGAATTGCCTTCCCTATGGCGATAAGCCGGGTGCTTCCAGGGGAAGAGCTCATCCAATCTCATTAGCATATCCTGAACGACGGTCGGGTCAGCATTTTCGTTGATAGTAATAGCTGCGGTAGTATGCGGGCAGTAAACCAGCACCATCCCTTCCCGCATTCCCTCTTGTTCGACCACATTCTGAACTTGAGCAGTAATTTCAATCATTTGCTCGTGCTGCCCGGTTGTTAGCTTAAGCTGATGCAACATATGCAGCCCTCCTCTCAAAAAGCTCCCCTCTCTTTAACAGTCGAAATATGCCATTTAAGCTGTATAAATTGAGGGGAGCATATCATTATTTCTGGTAACTTTTATGCCCCTCTTAAGTACTCTTCCATGTGGGGCATGAAGTACGGTATAATCTCGTCCAACATTTTGGGCATCAGGACCTCCATGGTTTTGGGCATAAGATCCGGCATCTGTTCCAACATATAGTCCGGCATGGGGATGGCCTCCGCTACCTTTTCCAGCATCTTCGGCATCACTTTCGGCATGATTTCCGGCATCAGTTGGGGGAAGAGACCCGGCATTACACTCTTCATCATAGTGATCATAGGTTCCTTGAACACATCAGGGGCCTTCATGACCATATGCATCATGCTCTTGTACATATCCGGCATGGCCTCGATCATGTCCGGTATCATAGTCGCCATCAGGTCGGCCATGCCCCAGGGGGTCATCAAGCGGATCATTGCCTCGAATACACCCCATTTCTCATCCACCACCGCATCGGAAGGCTCGACCTTAAATCCCAACGCTTCGGCGGTCAGGGTAGCCAAATCGCGGATCTCAATAGGCATATCCCGCAGATCCCGCGAGCGCTTCAACTGCACCCGGCAGCAGGGGCAAGCCGTGATCAGGGTATCCGCTCCGGTATCAATGGCCTCCTGTACCCTTTTCGCTCCCAGGTCCTCAGCTACATCCGGATCAGCTACCAGCGTCAGAACCGCTCCGCAGCAATGGGCATCCATCTGGTTGAAGCGCATCTCCCGGAAATTGCTGCCCGGGATGGCATTGAGCAAGGTCCGCGGTCCTTCGAAGCGCACCCCAGCCCGGCCCATGTGGCAGGGGTCGTGGTAGGTGCATTTGCGGTCCAGATCGATTGGGAGGGTAAATTCCCCTTTATCGATCTTCTCCGCCAGTACATCGGCATAATGCATAGCATGGAAGAGATATTCCTCGCCGCGTTCTTCGGCCCAGTGCCGGTAATAGATATCCCAGACCAGCCAGCAGGCCGGACAGGTAGTGATAATCTTTTCAGCGCCGGTCTTCTTCATCAGGTCTATATTATGACGGGCCACTTCATCAAAGACCTCCCAGCGTCCGGAGATCAGCATGGGAATGCCGCAGCAGAACTCCTCTTTACCCATATAGGTATAATCGATTCCGGCCGCATTCAGTACCAGGGCAGCGGAACGGGCTACGTCCTGTTCTACAAAGGATGAGGTACAGCCCGGGAAGAAGACATATTCCGCCTTTTCCTTGACCATGGGCCTGATCTCATCGGTTATCCAGGCATCCCGGTCTTTGGCGTAACTGCCCCAGATATTTCCCTGTTGACGCATGGTATTCACCATCATTTCAAAGGGCGGGAAGGTATGATATCCTTTACCATCAACCAGCAATCCCCGCAGCTTAAGCCAGGAGCTTTCATTGGGCAAATCCAGCTGGCAGGTGCGGTTGCACATCTCACAGGTGGTACAGGCCAACATATTATTGACGGCCTGCTGGTCCCAATCCGCATTTCCTTCCAGCAGCATCTTAAGATAGGTCCACTTGCCACGGGGAGATTGCGATTCCCAGCCGCGTCCGTAGTATTGGTCGCAGTGGTCCACACAATAGCCGCACTGGGAACAGGCATAGGCATACCAGGCGATATCACCGGGAATACCCTTGCGCTCCTTGAAGACCTCACCCGCCTCTTTGCCCTGGGCCCAGTTGCCGAAGATGCGAATCACCGGCTCCAAGGCACTGGCCATATTGAGCCCGGTCCCAACCAGGCTGCCATCTATAACCTTACCCGGGTTCATGATTCCCTTCGGATCTAGTTCCTGCTTGTACTGCTGGAGGCGTTCGACCACCTCCCGCCCCAGGATCTGCTCAGCAAAACCGGTGAAGTACAGGCCGGTGGTATAGTTCCTCCCTCCGTATTTCTGCGCTATCTTCATGGCGCTAAGCGAGAGGCCAAAAGCCAGATTGAAATTAAATTTACGTTCATCATGGGGGATAAATCCTAATAATACCAACTCCCGGCGGTTGGTAGCGAAACCTTCCATAATATACGGGTGCCTGATTTCTTTGCCAATATCAGCAATAAACGCCGCCAAGCTCTCTACCGGGAGCACTACCTCACTGGGGATTAGCGAGGGCGCTATGCGTTTGGCCCGCATCGGTTCAAAACGGCCTTCCCACTCATGCCAGGCAATCTCTTCCGGCAGCAGTTGACCACCAAAACGGCCCGCCAATTCCAGAACATCCTCCCGGATCAGATCACAGCGTTCCTCGGTACAAGCCATCAAAACAATATATTGTTCCGGTATAAGCAGCCGCGGGTGCTCTACCGGGCGGCCATGATGCAGATGAGGCGGCAGTTTGTTCTTCATCCGTGCAGCCTCGGGATTGATGAAAGTTACCGACCACAAGGGCACCTTGCGGTCGTACAAACCCACCATGAAATTCCCCAGCTGTCCGGCCTCGTCAAAGGCCACTGCATTAAGATGCATAGCTTTCAAGGGCTTGACCCGGAAGGTGATCCGGCTGATGAATCCAGTAATGCCTCCGGCTCCGGATACCAGGTCCAGGTCATGTCCTTTTAGTTCACGGACAGTCCCGTCAGGCTTTACCAGGCGAACGGCCACGACATTTTCAATAAAATCACCATACTCATACCCGCCGATGCCAGTCCCTCCCTGGGCCAGCCAACCGCCCACCGTGGAAGCCGGGAAACTGCTAGGATAGAGGTTAAGGGTAAGTCCCTGGTTATTCAGATGGTATTCGACTTCTTTCCAGACAACTCCAGGCTCAACGGTCGCCGTGCGCTCATCAACAGAAATATCGATTATGCGGTTCAGGCGGTTGAACTCCACCACCAGGCCGCCTTGCACCGGCAATACCCCGCCATAACCAGAGGTAGCCTTGCCTCTGGGGGTCAATTTGATGTTCTTTGCCTGGGCCAGACGAACCAGTTCCACAAGCTCCTGCTCCGATTCCGGCTGCACGATGCCCTCAGGAATAGCATCACCTACCAGGGGTTTGACCATTGAAGGCATTACCCCCATGTCATGGGCATAAATCTTTCGTTCTAGTTCATCAAAACTAACGCGCTTGGAAAAACTTTTCCTCAGTTGCTCCTTCGTCTCGCGGTCGATTCGGCTCAAACCCATCCCCCCCTTATAATTGTGACTTCATTCTATCATTCATATCAATAAAAGAATACTATCTCTTCCTCCGGCAAATACTGGTTTCTTTCTGCAGCCCTGCCTATAGTGTATGGAAGTGAATCCTCCTTCCTAGAGATATATTTCGGGGGGATGGATAGGGCTAGGCCATCGTAATTAACATCTTTTCTAGTTTTCGGTTCCGCCCACTGATTGCTTTGATAAAACCCATCGCAATATTGGGATAAAGACTGCACAATCTATGCATATCTTTTCCATCGATAATTAGAAGAGTTGCTTCGCTTAGAATGATTTGGGCAGTAAGTGAAGAAGCAGACTGGTCAAATACACTGCTATCTCCAAGTGTTTCGCCTGTTCCCCGTACTGCAATGGTGGCATTAACTCCTGTGCCGGCAGAGTGAGCGCTTAGTTCGATATGACCATCTATAATAACATATAAGTTGGAGTTGGCTTGCCCTTCCTGTACAAGCACGGTACCTTCATCGTAAATTTCTAAACTGGCTGCCCGAGCCAGGAGGCCTAGTTCTTCTAGCTGCAAGTAAGAAAAAAGCTCCACACTCTTTAATAGCATTACTTTGTCCAATAAACTTAGCATTTCACGATCCTTCATAGTATTTCCCCCTTTCAGCCTCGATAGCGCCGCTGTGCTTATTTCACTGAACCAATAGTCATCTAATGATTGAGCCTTTTTTAACTTAGCCTTTACAATGTCTGCACTCGGTTTAGGAATAGTTGCCGGCGAAACCATGGCCTCCAACATAGCCCTGGCTAATCTGCGATCAACCAATCCTTCAGATAACGCCTCCAGTGATATTTCTCTAAGCTCTATATCTTCATCCTGGCTGGCAGTTCTAACTCTAGAAACTACCAGGGGATCATAAATGCTTCCCAGTACTGCCCAGCAACCCTCTATCTGCAGTGAATATATTTCCTGGTAGCGAAGGAAGGCTACATTAGCCAAATCAGCATAATTTAAGCTCTTAATAAGTGACGGTACTTCTTTAAATACGGCTAATTGTTCCAAACGTTGCAGGCAGCTATCTATTAATAATCTGCTGTGTCGATCTTCCCTATTGAACGCTGATAATGCTTTGATTATGCCCAACCAGGAACGCAGGTCGCTTTGTTTATTAATTTCATCCAGCAGAATCGGCACTGCATCTTCTCCCATGTCAATAAGCGCTTGGTCGGCTACTTTATGAAAGTCGCGGTCTCCTTTGGAATATATGTCTATAATTCTGGGTATAGAGTTGCAGATTTGTAGTTTGCCTAAAGCTTCACAAGCGGCTGTTCTTAACTGGGGGCTGCTATCCAGCATGCTTATTAATCGCGGTGAGAATTCGTCCAGACCTGCTGAACTTATGGCTTGGCAAATAGTTGCAGCTGAAGTTTCACCCTTATCTAAGCAGCGTTTCACGGCATCGATTACTTTTGGGTAGTTTATCGCTTGTTCCAAACTGCAAATTGCTGCAACAGCATGGGCTACTACCAAAGAGTCAGAATCATTAAGTGCTTGATATAATTGATGCCGATCTAGATTTAGGGCTGGCCACAAGTCTATGGCTGCAGCTCGGACTTCAGGTTCTTCATCCATGCAACATGCCATTATTGACTCCTGGTGATAAGATGTATTGTCTAGTCGCAAACAATATTTTAGAGCACTTCTGCGTACATCAGCACAAGAATCGTTTAGTAAATCGCCAAGCCTCGGTTCTAAAGCATGAGAATCCAACTGCTCTGCAATTCCTAATGCCAGGATTCGTTTTCGATCGTCGGGATGATGCAGAAAGGAAAACAACTGGGTTAAAAACGTCGATGGTACATAGCGGCCTAAAAAAGCTGCCCCATTTTCGCTTAAATCCTTAACCCCATTGCCAATGGATCGTAGCAATTCGTTAAGATACATGCCTCTAGTTTTCCAAGCAACAAAAGCAGCTATTATGGCCAAGATCAGGGCAGATACCAACATTGACTGCATAGTGATTATCCCCGCAGAGTAGAGACCTGAAACCGCTGCCCCACCTATCATGCCACCAAGAATTATTAAGGCTTCAACTAAAAAACGAATGCCATCTCTACCCGAGGGAGGAATTACCTTGAATAATAATTGGTAGGAGGGTTCACCTAAAACATTTACCATTATTTTGGTTATCAGATAGCTTATAAACACTGCGCCCAGTGCCCAGGGCCCAGAGGTAAAGATAATTGTAATTATAAAGCTGCAAGCTAACCCGGCAACTACCAGCAATAAGACATTGCCTACCCCGAGCAGCGACATGATCCGGCTTAGAAAGCCCAGCTCAATGACCACGGCAACAACGTTGGATATGGCTAAAAATATGGCCAGGAATCCAGCTAATTGAGCCTCATCGTTATAAGCAATCCTGGCGACGGTATTGAATTGGTAGTCCATTAAAAAGTATAAGGTCATAATTAAGGTCAGCAAGGACAGCATGCCCAGCAAAAACCGCGAGCGATATATACTAACAATACTGTTTTTTAAGTTTGGGGGTTCTTCAACTGTGAGTGCTTTCAAGGGGGAAATGTAGTATTCAATAGTCTGAAATAAATAATAACCTCCGCCCAATAGAAACAAAGACCAGAAAAGATAGATGATTTCTACTCCGATGGGTGTCAGTAATTTGCCAATAACACCTGCTGCAATGCAGCCTATAGTGGATGCGCCAGCCATTAAGGGAAACAATCTTTTGGCTTGCTGAGTGGAACAAACATCCAAAGCAATTAACCAAATTAGAGGGGTAAGCTGGAAAAAGACCACCATTGAAGTAACTAATAATATAGGATAGAAAACTGGCCAAAGCGAAAAAGCAGAGAACTTGGATAAAACTAAAACTAATCCATTTAGCAATACTATTCCTGCCATCATGCCATAAGTAAGGCGAAGAAAACGAGAGCGATCCATGCGGCCCGATAAGTCAGCAATTAATAATGACAGCAGCAAAAGGCCAGCCGCTTCCAATACATACATTAAAGGCAGATATTCCACACCATATCGAACATTAAAAATAGCAGTAGATGAACTAATACCTAGAACTTCACCCACACCCAAGGAGAAAAATACGGGAATCATTAATCGTAGTCGATGGGTATCATCAGGTCGGACTAACAACTGTTTTCCAAGTGCAAACAACTAATTTACCTCCGTTAATTGAAAGGGTGGCGTTATGTTCTTGCTACAGCTTTTATATTTGGTTGGGATCATGATTTTTAATATAAGCTAAAATTTTCTGTCCCATTTCAGTATGAACTTTAATAAAATCGTAATCAATTACTTGATTGTTCAGATACTGGAGTATAAGTTGATCACATCCTTCTGAACCGGGCATTATTCCACTAAAAAAGAATCCCAGGTTTTCGAACTCTTCGGTCAGGATAGCAGTGTAAGGGCTAGTCAAAGGTAGCTTTAAGTAAATGGTTTCTAGTCTCTCCAGACAGAGCCCTCTTAGCATTCGATTAACCTCATGGACAACATTTTTGCCATATGTCTTTACCGTAACAAATGCAATAATACTAGGATCATCATATTTAAGCTCCAAGACAGCATCCTCTTCCAGCAAATCTAAAGAAGAGCCGATCGGCAGAATCTTAGCTTCTACGCCCAGACTATGGTATATTTGTTGGATAATATCAGCATGCTGTGCCGGAGGATATATTTGTATAGCATGTTTCGCGTTCAGATAGGTAAAAAGGATGGTTTCACTCTCACGCTGTCCTGCTCCTTCTTTTAGGGCTTTAAAATCAAATGGCAAGTCCCCGGATATGAGAATGGCAGTATCGCTAAATCCCCATTTGGAAGCTACTCTTTGCGAATAAGGATGGGTAGTTACTGACCAGGTGTATAAACCAGTCAGTCCATTGTTTTGTGCCCACTCGATGACGGCTGCTCCCAGGTCGTTTAGACATCCCGCTCCACGGTATTTTGGATTTACGAAGGCATCATCCACAACCGGCACATGAGGGTCGTCGCCTTGGAAGATCAGAGCCACATGTCCGATTATTTCGTTATTCTCACTGCTTGCCACCAAAGAAACCATCTTGCCCTCTTCATTAAGTTGTCTTAATAGTTCTGGATAATAAATATAATCACTAGAATAAGAATAGCCATAGGACATATACGCACATCTAGAAACATTTACGGCTTGCTCCGGTTTCATAAGATGAATCTGATAGACAGGTACTTCATCTGCTTGTTTATGACTATCTGGCTGAGGTAAATCCATCACGTCACGCATTCTGATGCCTGAGTACTTAACCAAGCGAGTTTCTTTGCCAGCTTTACCCAAGTTCACAAAGGAAACTTCATCCATAAATCGATACATCAAGTGCAATCCCAGACCCCGAGTATCTTCGGCTTCTGTTCTATCCTTTTGTGCCAAACTGGTAAGTTCTTCCGGATCAAAAGGCATGCCCTGTTCTCTGATTAAAATCTGCATTCCTAGAGCTGTCTGTTGAAATATGATATTAAAACTAGCCAGTTCTCCTTCCGCAAAGGCGTGGTTAATTACATTAACCACTGCTTCCTCTACTCCCAATACAACTTCATTAGTACTTTTTTCATCCAAACCAATAATACGTGCAAAAGCAGCGGTACTATCCTGTATCAGAGGAATATAGCGCAAATTATTGGGAATTGTAATACAAATATCTTGATACTTTCCCATCTTAGTTTCCCTCCCTGCCGAAAAGATTCATGTATATTTATGGTTTTTATATAGGCGGCTACGATAGATGGCGGCTGTAATAGATAAGGTACCGCAAATTGAGCAAATTCGAAAAATGTCCATAAAGGTATAGGACATGGATGCAGCACTTGGTAAGATATAGTTGACAAAAACAATCTGCAAGCGCATAATTCCAGAACATTTTGGATTTATTCGCCTTATCTTTCCATAATCCTCCTTGTTAAGCATCCCGCCAATTGTTTCCAGAAGTAAAAAAGGATTATCTAATACTAATATTGTTCCCGGCAGTAAAGCTGAATCATTTTTTGATGGTGGTTTGTTGCAGCTTATAGGATGGTCAATCCTCGGCTTTTTAGTAACAGTTATTACGTTTGGAATATGTTTTCCTTGGGCCTTATGTATGGTATATGGATGGAAGGTAAACCATACCGTCATTGAAGGTAGGAGATTAATGTTCACCGGTAGGGCAATAAGTCTATTCGGGAACTGGATATTATGGTTTTTATTAACCATAATTACACTTGGAATTTACGGTTTTTGGGTAGGAATTGCTTTAGAAAAATGGAGAGTAAAAAATACACAATTTGCTAAATAACCTGATGATCGTCTTTGAAAACTAAGGTGCATCATGTTTGTCTGTACCCGCTGCCGCAAGTCGCAGCGATGACCCCATTGACTGACCTGCCGGAGGATAGTCTTCTAAGATAAGGGACAAATCCTACTAGGAATTGGATTGCTGGGGGCTATATGGGCAAAGTACGCCCCTGCACTCGTGATTGTTGGGCGAAAAGAAACAACAGATATCTACCGGTAATTCCATATTGACCGCAAGGTGTTCTCGCGTGAACTCAACAGCCACTTTTGCCGCCGTGAAACAATTCCTCTTACAGCATCTCGGCCCGCCGAGAGCGCTTATTCGCCGCAATACCTTGGAAGTTATCAGATTGGACAGACTCCATTCCCGTTCGCTCAACGGCGTCGCCCCGGTCGCAATACTGATAAACATCCCCGTACTTATAGCCGCCCCGCAACATCCCCAGAATCCACAGGCCCCTCCGGGAACCTGTTTTGCACGACGTTCTATTTCGTTCAGGGCTTTATTCAGATCCAATTGTCCTCCACTGTTATGATAGGCAGCAAGAAGTGCTGCACCTGCGAGAATATGGTGTTCCGGCCCATGCATATGGATGAATGGCTGCGCCATCAGCTTTTGCATGATTTCGATGGGATTTTTAGAATCGGTCGTCCGGCATACCTCAAGAATAATCTTGGCACCGCTCTTGCTATGGCACTCATCGCAGATATAATGCCCATTAATACAGCGGACATTGTTTAAATGCTTTTTGTGGCAAATCACGCATTCCATTTCTTCCGCTGCGTCGAGGTATTCCAACTTACCATCACATATCAGACAGTCATTCAGATGTCCATTCATCGTTCAGCCTCCAATTCATAAATTAGCCACATCATCTCGACACAACGTTCTTCATTTTGTATGCTATTTTATTGTCTTCGCACCACTCTTTGGCGATTTTCATAAATGCTGAAAAACGATAGTCATACCACTCTTTTTCGAGCCCAAAACGAATCAGCGTATCTTTGAACCGCCGGAATGCTCCCCTGCCGTTTAGTCTTTATATTTTAATTTTTTTAAGTTCATCAATAAATGCCGGTCTTTTTTTAAACTGTATTTGTAAATTATTAAGCGTTTGTGTCCATTTATCTTCATCTTTTAGATATTCCAGATAAATTGTTTTAACCTTGGTGAGGTATCTTACCGCTTCCTTATAGGTATTTCGATTACCGTTTGCAATTCTGCTATATGCCTTTTGGTAGTAATAGTTAATGATTTCTTGCGGATAATCCTTTTCAAGCTTTTCCGCAAATGAATCAAAATCGGAAAAAATGCTATACCCCCATTGGTTCTTTGGCGGCGAAATTATCATATTTATTACAGCGTCTTTCATGCCTTTATCAAGACAAATATTCATATAATCTTGAATACTCTTATCATGAGCTTCATTAATAATCTGCGGTTCAATTTTTTCCCAGTCCGATTCGGATAGAAAACTCTTTATTCTTTTGTAGTCTTCAAAATAATTTTTGCGCTTGGTATGCTTATAAGCTTTTAAGAGCTTTTCCTTGGCTTTTTCATAGTTACGGTTCTGATAATACATAAACAGCTTGTCAAATACATATTTCACGTCATTTTTTCTTTTCAAGCATATTTGGGCAATTGATTCAAGAGCATTATCGTCCTGAACCTCGGAATAATAGTCAATAAGATAATCATAAAGCTCGGTAAGTCTTCCTTCCCCTTTTTCAATACCCTTTTGTGCCGTTTCAATTGCCAGTTCCGTTTCTTGTTTGTCAATATAATATTGAACCAAGTCCCAGTAATCCGATCCATAATGGAGATTTTTTAATCTTACCTCCAGATATTTAGAATCATCATGCAAATAGTTTTTGTAAATACTAATAGCAAGTCCCTTGTTCCAATTCGAAGGTTTGTTGCCAAGTTTTTTTACGAGATACTCCCATTCCTCTTTCTCTTGGCACAATTGAAAACACAATTCCATCAGACTATCGTCAAAACCGGAATTTCCTTCATCATATTCAATAAATACCGCATCCATTAATTTACGCTTGGATTCGAAAGTAATTTTAGCCTCATCTATCAAATCCCATATTTTTTCAAGCCATTCATAAGCCTCTTCTTCGTCTTCCTCAGGTCCCCCGCCGTAGCTGTTAAACTCTGAAATAATATTTTGGGCATTATTCCAGTATTCAAATAACAATTCATCATGAATTTTTTGAGTTTTACTATTTTTCTTTGGATTTACAGTATTTTGAGGCTTACGATAATTATCAAGCCATTCCAAAACATGTAAACGTGATTGTTCTCCTCTCTGGACGAGATCCATGATTATTTCTATTAATTCATCAGACTTCAAACTTTCTAACTGTTCTTTAATTGAAAAGTCACTCATAATAATCTCCCCGTCGTTAATTTTGTTAGAAGAAGATCAATAATTTATCCGCTGAAGAAATTAAGCCATGCTTTTATATAAGGATAATATCTGGCGGTTTTGTAACTCCACCCGAACGGCTTAATAAACTACTCTTCCCCACTGCGATAAAGATGCCCCAGGATATTAGCATCCGCACAGGCCTGTTTAAATTTCATGAGACAGTTCCTCAATTAATTGGTCAATATCCACCTCATCAGTGGCAGAAACTGCATGAGGCGTAAAACCCTGTTCCTCCGCGGTTACTCCAACTACTGCCAGGATTTGCTGCAAAATCGGGTAAGATACCAATCCATTTTCATAATTGCCTCCAGGCAGCGCAGATAGCGGGTAGGGACCCAGACCTCACCTTTGCAACTATTACCCTTAAGATAATACCTACTGCTGTAAGAAGCCTCCCATATATGCACCACTTCTTTAACTTAAGGACAACTCTCGGGCATATTCAAATGAAATAAACTGCCCATTAGTCGTTTGCCGATAGGCAGTTTCCCGATGAGAATATTGCGAAATCTTTTTTGCACTCCATCCCTTAAAATTATTTGCCACTGTCTCCAGTACATCTAATTCATCATTTGAAAAAACGTCAGCCGAAAGATCAGCCAGGGCGCCGATTTGGGTTCCGTATTCGTCTTCAACCAGAGTAATATATACATCATCCAAACTTCCGTATAAATAATCGTACCAGAGGGGAACTGGTCCATAGATATTATGTTTATAACACAGGCCGGTTAGTGCCTGCCGCTCACTTCGCTTATAGCAAAGCATATCAACATACCATAGCAATTTGTTCATCCCGGTTTCGTAAACACGATCCCCCGATTTTAAGAAAAACAGAATAACCTGCACCATTTTTTCCAGGTTAAAAGGAACAAAACCATTATATATGTCAGGTTGCCTACGATAAGCCTGCCTTAAATGCTGTGAGCGTTCATGCAACTCATCACCGGCAAGTTTGGCATTTAATCCCTCCAAAGCGCTTACCACCTTGTTACAAGCTACCGGAGACAGCCTTTCCTGCTTTTCTTTAAAGTAACGGAAAAAGACATACGGATCCTTCAGGCTTAACAAAGTATTACTATGGGCACGATCAGGAATTTGCCCCTTTAAATAACGCAGGATAGTAACTTCACCCCATCCCAGTATAACCGCCAGGGGTTTGGCGCCAATGTTATACTGCCTTAGAATTTCCTCAATCTCTTGAACTGTGATAATTCCATTATGCCGGCGGTAAGTATAATCCATACGGTCCAGGTTGGCATCGTTCAGGGCAGGTATATAAACCTTGGACCCGCACTGCCTGCAGTAGGCATTTTCAACTTTACATTTTACCGGTGTTCCCTTAATAGTATGGATTTCCTCTTCTTTTTTAATGGCTACTTTATTGGTTTGGTCACACAGGTAGCAATAAACCTTATTCATATCCAGGTTGCCTCCTTAATGCTTCCTGCCTAATCTTCATACTCATTTTCATGAAAGGATACACAAATCACTCTGGACCGAAACTCCCCATCCGCCATGTTGCCACCCCATCTAACCTTATATTAACACGGCAGAAAATCTTCTTCAAGAAAAAAGTATCTTTTGATACTATTATTCCCTGCCGGTTAGTTTTGATACTCTTTTTTATCTCCCGATATAATACATAATAAACTTAAGCCCAATTACCTATCCAACTTATCACAGAATCTTTCTACATGTTTGCCTATATAACTTCCCTGCTTTACTGTATACATTGGTGGCTGGATTAAAAATCTTCCCACTCACCCAAAATTTCTTCGTTATTTCTTGCCAGCTTGGCCTACCTGGATTGTCCCATATTGGATTGAAAAGTGGAGGAGGGTGATTATGTCATGAAACCATGTTCGGATGGGCTAAAGAATCGGAATTACACCCCGTGCTTAAAAGCGCGATTCTGCATTACGAAATCGATACTATCCACCCGTTTGCGGACGGCAACGGTCGCATGGGTCGACTGTGGCAGACACTACTCCTTGCCAAATGGAACGATATTTTCGCTTGGATACCGATGGAGTCGGTGCTTTATCAGAATAGGCCGGGATACTATCAGGCGATTGAGAATGCCCGCCAAGCGAACGACTCTGGTGTGTTTATTGAGTTTACGCTTTCCTCGCTATACGACATCATTGCGGCATAAGAAAAGCACCAAGTTAGGCACGAAGAAAAGCACCAAGTCCAGTTGAGCGACACACAGATTGAAGTGCTGAAAGCACTTGAAGATATAGCTCTGTCACGCAAAGATATCTTTGCGGCAATCGGAATGAACGGCGATTCACGTTCGTTCAAACGCCATATCGAGCCGCTCCTGGCAGACGGCTTCATAGAGATGACCGTGCCGGATAAGCCGAACAGCAGGCTGCAAAAGTACCGGTTAACTGACAGCGGCAAGGCGTTCATCGGCGATAACGGGAAATAACGGAGGACAGATATATTGTCAGAAACAATAACATCAAGGCTTGAGGAGCGGTTCTCTCTGGGTGCATTTTGCACACCCCTGATGCACACCCCCTTCAAATGTTCAACGATTACCACAGCCAACATCGCTCAAAAAACCTAATGATAAAAGCCGCTCCGCGAAATCGCAGGAACGGCTATATTTCCGCATTTTAAGGCAAAATAAAAACCACCCGCCGATAAAACTCTTTCTATCAATAGATGGTAGTTATTATGGTGTCGGAGGGGGGACTTGAACCCCCACCCAGTTACGGATACGCCCCTCAAACGTACGTGTCTGCCCGTTCCACCACTCCGACATTTAAACAATCCAGGGTTTTTCTTTCGAGAAAAGTCTCCCCGACAACGGGTATTATACAATAGGATTCGCCTTAAGTCAATTGCTCCGCAGGACTGCCCGGCAGTGAATCCAGGAAGCAATCAGACCTTCTTTTTTACTGCATCTCCCCCCTGGTTTACCCCGGGTTTGAAAAGTTCTACCTGGTACCAGTCTATCATTTCCATAGCATCAATAGTGAGGGAATCCACATCTTTACCCAGGAGTTTGGCCGCTTTCTTTTGGAAAAGCCACAGACAAGGGGCATCGTCTACAACGATTTGCTCTGCTTTACGCAGCAAAGCGTTCCTTTCTTTCTCATTAGTTGCGGCCCGGGATGACTCCAAAATCTTATTCACCTGGGGGTTATTGTAGCCGGAGAAATTGCTGTTTCCTATCTGAGAGGAGTGATACAGGCTATAGAGAAAGCTGTCGGCATGGGGATAATCGGCTTTCCAGCCCAGGCGGAAAAAACTCATATTCATACTGGACATTTGTTTGCGATAATAGTTCCAATCCAGGGCCTGGGTTTGAACGGTGATGCCCAGTTGGGCAAGTTGCGCGGCAACAGCTTCAGCTATCATCTTATGGGCTTCGCCGCTATTATAGGTTAAAAGCAAGGGGGGTAAATCATAGCCACCCGGGTAGCCGGCTTCTTCCAGTAGTTCTTTGGCTTTTTCCGGCTTGTAGCTATAACCCTGCATCTCTTCGCTGTAGCCTGGAATCCCTGTAGGGATAGCCCCTTTAGCGGAAAGGCAACTGCCCCCGAATACTTCATCGTTAATCTTCTTCCGATCAATGGCATAATTAAGGGCCCGGCGCAAGTAATAATTGCCGGCAAAAGGTTTTTTGTTCAGGTTAAAAACCAGGGAATAAGTCTCCAGGATAGGTTTTTCGATATATAAGCCCTTATACTCAGAAGCTTTTCTTATTTTCTTTATTTCTTCCAGGGGTACCGTGTCCAGGAAATCTAATTTTCCTGACTTATAGTCATCCATAGCCTGCTGTTCATCGGGGAAAACTTGTACATTTATGCCCGCCAGGTGGGGATTTCCCCGGTAATATTTCTCATTTTTAATCAGGAAAAATTTCTTATTTTCCTTATTTTCTTGAAAAATGAAAGGGCCCGTACCTGCCAGCGGATCATTATTATCCTCACTGTCAAAAACCCAGAAAAGCGGGTGGCCCAGAGAATAAATGAATACTCTGTTCGGCTGGAGCAAGGTGATTTTCAAAGTATGCTCGTTTAAGACCTTAATTCCGTAAATATCTATATTTTTGCCCTGCAAACGTTCCGCACAGCCAGCTATAGGCAGGAAAAGGCTTACATTGGACCAATCCTTGAGGCTGCCAAGATTCCTCTCCCATGACGCCTTAACATCGGCAGCAGTCAGCTTTTTCCCATTATGAAACTGCACATCTCCTCGGAGATAAAGGGTAAGCGATTTGCCATCGCTGGAATACTTCCACTTCCTGGCCAAAGCCGGTTTAATCTCACCCTTCTCTTCATCAAAACAGAGCAGGCCTTCATAGATAGCGGAAGCCAGTAAGCTCTCGGGGTGATTGCTCAGTTTGGCTGGCTCGATGCTGTTGATTTCACCTACCAGTCCAAGATGGAAAGGACGAGTGTCCAGGCTGGCGGTGTAGACCGCTACCTGACGCCAATGTATAATGGAAGCCAAAGCTACTATTAAGCCACAGAAAACAATAAACAGGACTATTCTCTTGCACCGGATAATCAAAGCAAATGCCCTCCTTATTTTAACTCTCTTCTAGGACATTTATATTTAAGGCAAATGGATAAAATTCCTTAATTCCTTGATTATGGTATAGAAATAGCCCCGTATTAAGGTGGCATCAATAATCAATTGTTCTACTGGTAAATGGCCCGGTAGGCTTCATAATTTTTCAAAACAATCTTGACATAATTCCTGGTTTCTTCAAATGGTATTTTATCAAGTTTCCCCGTATCACCATCCCAAATTCCCTGTACTTGCCACTCCTTTACCTTTCCCCTGCCTGCATTATAGGCGGCGATAACCAGGGGAAGTTCGCCTTCGAACTCCTGGTTAAGGCTGTTTAGATACCAGCAGCCAAAGCTGATATTTAAAGCAGGCTCATTCAGTTGCTCCGCTTCAAATCCACTAATGCCTTTCTGTTCAGCTATCCAGGCAGCGGTTTTGGGCATTATCTGCATCAAGCCACGAGCGCCTACCGGTGACCGGGCCGTAGGCTGGTATTTGCTTTCGGCGCGAATTATGGCGAAAACCAGATAGGGATCCACCTGGTTATCATAAGCGGTAGCGAATACTATATCCCGGTGGGGCTGCGGGTAGAAATAACTTATCCATTGGGGAAAGGTTAAAACCACTAACAGAAAGAGCAGGATAGAAACCCACAGGCTAATAGAAAAGCGCTTTTTCTTTTTTTTGTTCAAAAATAACCCACCCCCCAGGTAGTATAATACATTTTATTTGTAGATCAGCTTAAATATTGTTGAAATATCTGGTGGCCTTTGCTATTGTTTCCTCTATGCTGCCGCAATTGTCAATAACTAGATCAGCTCGCCGGGCTTTTTCATCCAAGGGCATCTGGGAGTCTATACGGCTTATCGCATCACTCCGGTCAATAGCATCTCGAGCCATAAGCCGTTTTATCTGCGTCTCGCGATCCACCCAGACCACCCAGACCTGGTCAAATAATCTTTCCATGCGGGTTTCATAGAGCAGGGGGATTTCCATTACCACAATAGCAGCAGGCTGCTCTTGCTCAATTTGGGCCAGCTTTAATCTAATCTCCTGCATAATAGAAGGGTGGGTAAGCTGGTTGAGCAACTGAAGTTTTTGTGGATCTTCGAACACTATCCCGCCCAGTTCTTTGCGGTTTATTGTCCCATCTGCATTCACTATCTCTTTTCCAAAAGCATTTATCAAATCATAATAGGCAGTTTTACCTGGTTCAATAACCTGGTGGCCTATTTCGTCCGCACTAAGCAAGACTGCTCCCATTTCTTGCAGGGCCCTGGCCACCATACTCTTACCGCTGGCAATACCACCTGTTAGGCCTATCGTTTTCATATTTTTCAAGCTCCGTTCTGCTACATAATTTCGAGAATTCCCAGGCTTATCAGCATAAGGCCGGGTATCAAGGAGGAGATTAGCTGCCAGCGCTCAGCCTTTATCTTAATTCCCAATTGCAACCCACAATTTACTAGTATAAATTTTAACACACCCACAGCCAGGGCTGTTAATAGAATATTGAAACCGGCCAGGGCTACTCCGATACCTGCCCCCAGTGCATCCATAGCCAGAGCCAGCCCGAGAAAAAAAGCTTCCCGGGTGCTGATCTCACCGGATAAATCAAAATCAGCCCGGGCTGGTTCTTTTAGTATATGTATGATTATGCCCAAAGGCTTGATGTTCAGGCTAAAAAGGGGCTCTTCGCCTATCTCATCCATACTCTCTATTCTATCCCGACAGGCAGAGAGCAAAAAGTAAACTCCGATTAGCATCAGCATTATCGCTCCCAGACGACCGGCAAAGTCAGGAGGAAATATGGTGGCAAGCCCCTTTCCACATAACATGGAAAAGCTGACGGCCAGAGCTGAAGCCAGAGCTATAACCAGCAGTGAAAGCAGGGGAACCTTAATTTTCTTTAATCCATAGGCCATCCCGGCAAAAAACCCGTCACTGCTCACCGCCAGGGCAAACAAGAGAATATGAAAATACTCCACCAGAGGCCACTCCTATCCCGCATCATAGTTATATAGCTACAATATGGATAGAAGTATGAATATGTTACCCGGGTGCTGGGTCGCTGCCTCTCCCCTGTATATATCATAGGGACGGTTCTGCTGATATATAATAAAGATTAGTAAGGACGCAAACCCTTCGGATACTCCCGTGTTCCACCCTGTGGGTGTCACTATTAAGATTGCATCAAGAATACCTTAGAATTCCCCCTTTTTTCATAGCTGGCAATGTCCTTTGGCCATGACGGGTTAGTAAGAAACGTGTGAGGGGTAAGGGTTAAGGTTTATCCTATTCCACCTTCCGGTTCTAACTGACTTTTCAGGAATGATTGCAGGCGTGGAGCATTGAAGGCAAAAATATATCAGCACAACCGTCCCCGTGATATATTTGACGGGTTGGTCAATGCTGGCATTTCTCGCAGTAATGGCTGCTTCTGCCGCCAATTCTGGTTCTTTTCAGGGGCTGGCCGCAATTGGGGCAGGCTTGATTAAAACGGCCATAAACCTGCAGGTGGTTTTGGAACTCCCCCGGTTGTCGCTTGCCGTCTCGGTAATCGCGAAAAGTGGTGCCGCGATACTTAATGCTCTTGGTCAAAACTTCCTTGATGCCACAGCACAAGCCTTCAATCTCCCGCACAGAAAGGGAAGCAGCTTGGCGATCAGGTCGAATCCCCGCCACAAACAGGGCTTCATCAGCATAGATGTTGCCCAGGCCGGAGATAAGGTTCTGATTCAGAAGCAGGTTCTTTATGGCAGTTTGGCGCCCTTGCAAAACCTGTTCCAGGTAGGGGGGGCAAAACTCCTCGCTCAAAGGCTCCTTTCCCAGCCGGGAAAAGAAGCTGTCAATATCCTTAAGCAGCCATAGCCCTCCGAAACGACGAGCATCCTGGTACAAAAGCTTAAGCCGCTTATCCAAATGGATTATCACATGCACATGCGGTTCCAGAATCGTATTTTCTTCCTCTTGTATATAAAGCCTGCCGCTCATACCCAGGTGGAAAACCAGGAACAGGCCGTTGTTCACAGCCAGGATAAGATACTTGCCCCGGCGGGACGCTTCTTCTATGCTCTGCCCAGCAAGCTCTTTTAAAGCATAGTCCTGGCAGCGCAATATATCCTCACGCCGGAGTTCTAGTTCTTTGATTCTAAGCGGTAGAATTTCCTGCAGGTTATTCTTGATCGTTTCAACCTCCGGTAATTCAGGCATAATACCACCTCTTTCCCTCCACCCGTTCTCCGATAACCGTCTTCCGCCCTCCGCTATTCCATCTCATACCAGTTGGGGCCGGTCTTAAGGGATACTTCCAAGGGTACTTTCAAACTGCAGGCGTTCTCCATACAGTCCCGTAAGAGCCCGCTTACTTCTTCCAGTTCCGTCCGGGGCAGTTCCAGAACCAGTTCGTCATGAACCTGCAATAGCAAGCGGGCCTGAAGCCGGCGCTTTCTTATCTCTTCATCCACCTTGATCATAGCCAGTTTGATTATATCAGCGGAAGTTCCCTGCACCGGGGTATTAAGAGCCATACGGCGGCCAAAGGCCTGCACCATCTTATTCCTGGCATTGAGTTCGGGCAAGTAGCGGCGGCGCTTCAACAAGGTCTCGACATAGCCGTGGCGGCGTCCAAACTCCACTATATCTTCCATATATTTTTTCACGCCGGGATAGCTGTTTAGGTAATTGTCGATATATTTACGGGCTTCTTTACGACTGACCCCGGTATCCCGGGCCAGGCCAAAATCACTGATACCGTATATAATGCCGAAATTAACTGCCTTGGCCCTTCTCCTCAGCTCGCTATCCACCCATTCCACCGGCACATGAAAGATTTCCACCGCTGTCCGCGTGTGAATATCCACCCCGCTTTTAAAGGCTTCAATCAATCGCTCGTCCCCGCTGATATGGGCCAGGGAGCGCAGGTCAATCTGGGAATAGTCCGCCGCCATAATAAGCCAATCCGGCCCCGGAGCCACGAAGGCCTGGCGAATCCGGCGTCCTTCTTCCATTCTAATAGGGATGTTCTGCAGGTTGGGCTCCACGCTGGACAGGCGTCCGGTTGCGGTCTGGGCTTGTTTAAATATGGTATGTACCCGGCCAGTTTCCGGGTGTATCAACTCCTGCAGGGCATCGGCATAGGTGGATTTTATTTTGCTGAGCTGGCGATAATTTAAAATATGAGCTATTATCTCGTGCTCCTGATAAAGTTCCTCCAGTACTTCCGCCCCGGTAGAATATCCGGTTTTGCCCTTCTTTATTACCCTAAGACCCAAATCCTCAAAAAGCACTTTACCCAACTGTTTGGGTGAATTAATGTTAAAACTGCTTCCCGCCAGCTCGAAAATCCGTTCCTCATGGACGGCTATCCCGCTGGCCAGTTCCTCAGAAATCCGGGTCAGCGTACTCCGCTCCACCTTCACCCCGCAAAATTCCATCCGGGCCAGTACTTCCGACATGGGCATTTCCACCTGTTGCAAAAGCTCCCGCAATTCCTCCGTGACTTGCTCCTCCAGCTGGAAATAGAGTTCCTTTATCCTGCTAACCAATGCCGCCAGGTTATTTTCCGCTATGTTGAGCTGCAGGTGCTTCTTAAGGCAGGCATCCAGTTCATCGCCCTCAAAAGCCGGATCATCTACATAGGCCAGCAGCATGGTATCCCCCGCAACTCCGCCAAGTTCAATTCCGTGTCTCAGCAAAAGAACCTGGACGAATTTGGCATTATGCAGATACTTCTTAATCGCTGCAGATTCCAGTAAAGTTTTGAGCCACTGCAGTTTATAGTCATCCCCAGCTTCCAGTTTTAGCTGGTAAACCCGCTCGCCGTATTCCAGGAAAACGCCCTGCAGACTGGCCCACATAGGATGATGGTAATTGCTCTGGAAATACAGGGCCACGCTCTCCCCTTGCTTTATTTCTTCCAGTAAAGCCGTCACATCTTCTTCTCTTTCCAAGAACAGCACTTCTATCTCCTGCTTTACCGGGGCCATTCCCTTTTTTAGCTCTTTCTCCTGCAGGATTTTTAGGAAATTATTGAATTCCAGGCTGCGATATAGCTCCAGCAATTCCGGGTAATGGGGTTCCCGCATTACATAGTCCTCGATCGGAAAATCCAGATCCATATCGCGGTTAATGGTGGCCAGCTGCCGGCTGAGAAAAGCCTGCTCCCGGTTTTGCTCCAGCTTTTCCACCAGCTTCTTGCCTTTGACCTGCGGCAAATTCTCATAGAGATTCTCCAGGCTGGCAAATTCCTGCACTAGCTTTATAGCAGTCTTCGGGCCTACCCCGGGAACCCCGGGGATGTTATCGGAAGCATCCCCCATAAGGCCCTTTATTTCCGCCATCTTTTCCGGTTCTACTCCCCACTTGTCTTTGACCCCCTGGGGATCGTAGAGTTCCATTTCGCTTATGCCTTTTTTAGTCAGCAAAACATCAACCTGCTCCGAAACCAGCTGCAGGGCATCACCGTCACCGGTTAGAATGACGGTCTTTAACCCTTGTTCTTCCGCCTTTTTGCTCAAAGTGCCGATGATATCGTCGGCTTCATAACCCTGCATCTCCAGGTACTCGATATTCAAAGCCGCCAGAACATCTCGCAGCAGTTGGAATTGCCCCCCCAGTTCCTCCGGAGGAGCCGAACGATTGGCCTTGTATTCGCTATACAGCTCGTTGCGGAAAGTACTGCGGTCTTTATCGAAAGCTACGGCAATATGGGTGGGCTGAATCTCAGCCAGCACCCGGTTGAACATGGTCAGGAAACCGTATACCCCATTGGTGTAAACCCCGGCGGAATTATGCAGCAGCGGCAGAGCATAAAAAGCCCGGTACAACAGACTGTTTCCATCTATTAGCATAAATTTATCAGCCATAAATACCCCATCCTTATCGTTATTCTACCCGAGCGTCTATTCCTCCCCCTTACCCCTTACCGCTCGTTCCTTATATTTTATAATAACATTCTTTCCCCCCAAGAAAAAAAGTATTGGAATTCCCAATACTTCCCATAACCTTTTAATCTCATAATCAATATCATGACTCTACTGCAAAACCCTTTTTGTTGCATAAGGGTTGCATAAATATACAAAGCCTGACTCGGAACGACACGGAGGTCGTTCCCTACACACTCTTCGGTCGCTTTTAATGTAGCTGAGCGGTATATTTATGCACGCTAATGCATATTTATAACTTTTTGCAGTGACATCATATCATAAGCTCTCGCAGCTTGAATCCAATCATTGCCGACACTTTAAAATTAAACTGTACCCGCCCCAATCATTTTTCTTGAATTATCAAAATGTCTAAGTTAACTTTAGTTCCTTCCGGTTTATTTTCTTCCTTAATACTTTCAATATCTTTGCTATCTTCTCCCTTTTCGGAATTGAAGAGCATTTTATCATCTGGCGCAGAAGCCGCTTTTTCTTTAGCTAATTCCTCTTTTCTGTCTTCTCCGGCTTCCTCATTATTTTCTATTTTAACCATGCTTAATTTCTCATTATCGGAAAATTCGCTTTTCTCCGGCAGCAGGGGTTTTTCATCCAGATCAGAAGCTTGAAGCGCTTCATCCTGTCCACTTGCTTCTGTAAGATCCGCAACATCAAGCTTCCTCCCAATCGCTTCCAACTCCATTAGAAGCTGAGGGACTTCTTGCGGTTCCACTTCCAGGACCACCCTTCGCGCCTCACTGCTGCCATAAGACCCGGATGTCATACTGTACTTGATTTCCCGCTCATCGGCAATCCCTATTACCTGAGCCAGGGCCGTTGACAGTTCTTTCACCATTATATGGCTAGAATAGCTATCATCTCCAGCAGTCTTGAGTTCCACTTCTTCCCGGGTATTTTCCGCCCCTACCCCCACACTCACTTTGGCACTGGGATTAGAAGCGATCTTAGCTTCCGGTTCAGCGGCTTCTCGGCTGCTATTATCCTCTTCCTTATTCCATTTTTGAAAACGCTCTATTATATCCTCGATAGCTATTCGGGGTTTTTTCTGTTCCTTTTTATCCTGCCAGGACACAAGAAAATCTCCAATAGATAGATAGCTGCTGGCATATATACCTGACGCCAAGGCTAATCCCGCCAATACTGCCGCAATCCATCCGGTCTTTTTGGGCCGCTCAATAGTAGTAGCACTAAATATCTTGTTTTTGTTTTCCTGCAGTCGTTTTTGAACAACGGTGGAGAAATCATCCGGGGGCAGCGGTGACTCCAATTGCTGCATAATGCCACGAAGAAGCCGGTAACCATCCAGCTCTTTACGGCAGTCTGCACATTGAGCAAGGTGGGCTTCCAGTGCTTTTGTTTCTTTCTCACTTGTCATTTCGTCAATGTAGGCTGAAAGCAGCTCACTAACCTGCTCACATTTCATGGCTCTTTTCCTCCCGGTTTTTAGACGAGATGGCTAGGGCAAAAGTTCCCTCTCTACCCATTGTTTCCTTAAAATACTTCTGGCCCTGCTAAGACGCGACTTGACCGTGCCCACCGAACAATTCAAGACATAAGCGATTTGTTCATAACTCAAGTCCATACTATCCCTGAGGATTATTACCGCTTTATGTTCAGGTTTCATCTGGTCTAAAAGGCCTTGTATGTATTGTGATAATTCTTTCTGTTCATATACCCGATCAACCGGGGGCGAAGGGTCCACTATTTCCCTCTCAACTTCAATACCACGACTGGTAACAGCTGCTTCGTCCAGCGAGAGAGGAACAATCCTTCTCTTCCGGCGCCTGAGTTCATCCAGGCAAACATTAGTGGTAATTCGAAATATCCAGGTGCCAAAACTGGAATTTCCCTTAAAAGTCTTTAAGGAACGAAAGGCTTTTAGAAAAACTTCCTGAGACATATCATACGCATCATCTTCATTCCCCATGTACCTGAAGCTTAAAGCATAAACCTTATTTTGATATTGCAGAACCAATTTTTCAAAAGCCTGAGTGTCACCCTCCATACTTTTCTTCACCAGTTCTTGTTCTGATTGCATAAGGTATTTCTCCTTAAAAAAGTTGGAAATAGGCTAAAATTCTTATTCTCATAAAATCAATACTATAAAGTTTTCGCCATCTTTTATAAAATTCCTTTTGTTATTCCCCTGCCTTGTTATGACAAGAGGTGAAGCTTTTACCTGCCGTCTGCCAAAGGCTGACAGAAGCACAAATAAAAAGGGGACTCATTTTTACCCCTTTTCTTCTCCCCATTACTCCTCCTTTTTCCAAAAAACACTATCCCCCGGTTTTTATCAATCTTGACAAGGCTAAAAGAGGCTACTATAATTATCTTTGCATTGGAATTTAAAATACCAGCCAGAGTGGCGGAATTGGCAGACGCACTGCACTCAAAATCCAGTGCGCGAAAGCCCCTTTTCGACCGGTTGGCGGCTCCCGAACCCGCGTGGTTGCTGGGTTCTTGATAATTGAATAGTCTTTATGGTTTTTCATATCCCTCCATCATATCCCTCCAAATTCCAAAAGCGGATTCGGGAGAGGGAAATTGAAATAAATTTGCCGATGTGGCGGAATTGGCAGACGCACCGCACTCAAAATCCAATGGTAGTCATGGTACACCTTGGAAGGTAAAGTCCCGATTTAAAGCCTTTTCCCTCAGCTTGCGGTATGAGGGTTGAAAACAAATTCTTTTGTGTGATTCTTTTGTTTGTCCGAGGGAAGATTTTTTCTTCTCTTGAACATAAATTACGGGCCGGTGTGGCGGAATGGCAGACGCGGCAGACTCAAAATCTGTTTTAGGCAACTAAGTGGGGGTTCAAGTCCCTTCACCGGCACCATTTTTCAGGAATTGTGAGATTGTGTAATCGTACTTGACGGGTGGATTATGCAATCTCATTTTTATTGCTGCTCCAATGCGCTGCCAAAAGCAATTGGTTTTTGTTGCAATGGGATTAACTTCACGCTACCGATTGTTCGCTTGGCGTTATGGTTGTTGCTTTATCCTGTCCGGCAATTAGAAGGATTCCACCAATGGCGTTAGCTGATTCCCTTTTGGAGTCATAGTCCAGATGAGCATAAAAGTTTGCCGTGGTCGAAAAGTGGCTATGGCCCAACCATTCCTGTATCGCTTTCATACTGACGCCGTTTTTCAGGAGCAGACTGGCGCAGGAGTGACGAAGATCGTGAAAACGAATAAGCCTTAATTCATGCTTGTTCAACAGATTTTGAAAGCCTTTTGTCAAATATTCCGGTTTCAATAAGCGCCCCAATTCGTCGACAAAAACATATCCGGTATAGTCTTTGCAGTATGAACGCCTGCAAACTTTTCTGTATTCATCGTCCTGTATCTTTTTCCACAACAATGCTTCTTCAACCTGGGGAATAAGGGGCAACGTTCGATAACTGGACTTATTCTTTGTTCTGTCTTTTTGAACAATATGCTTTTTGCCTTCATCATCTTCTACCTCTGCAACCGTATGGTTAATGGTTATCGTTTTGTTCTTAAAATCTATCGCGCTCCATTTTAGACCCAATACCTCACTCCGGCGCAAACCATAAAACGCTGAAACGATGATGGGCAGTTCCAATCTCGTGCCGTGAGCTTTCTCAAAAAGCAAATTCAGGTTCTCGTCATTGTAAAAGCTCGCTATATACGGCTGCTGCTTCGGTTTTTCAACCTTATCGGCGGGATTGGAAGGAATAAGATCCGTTTTAACAGCTTGCTGTAGAGCCTTTCGGATATTGGCATGGTGTCGCCGGACCGTGGTTGCGCTGTTTTTCCTTTCGACCATCAGGTAATTGTAATAACCTTGAATATGTTTAGGTTGTAATTCGCAAAGGTTCACGTCTAACTCCTTGAAATATGGGGCGACGGAGTATTTAACGATTCGCCGGTAGGAGGTAAAGGTGGTTGCTTCCACGCTATTACGAATTAACTCCAGCCAGTTCAGCATGTAGTCCGAAAACAATGGGTTTTCAGCGTTTCCTTGAGATTGGGCCTCCATATTTTCGTACTTCCTGATGGTTTCCCGCAGCATGGTTTCCGCCTTCTTTTTGTTGCCCTTTGCAGGCAACCCGGTGGCAATCCATTTCGGTTTCCATTTTTGGTTTTCATTTTTCAGATTGAGCACCATATAATAGCGCCCGTTCTTTTCTTGCAGATGACCAGAAATCATTTATTTAACCTCCCTGATTTGCGGCCGTTTTCTCTGCTATTGACAGTTATATTCTATCAATAGTCAGTAGCCGCATCTATATCGGTTGCACCTTTTTCAAATCAACCTGCTTCATTTCCTTTTGAAATTCGTAAATATTGAATGATATTGGCCTTTGGAATCTTGTACTCCCGGCCCACCTTCAAACAATCAATTTTGCCCTGCTGCAACAGCTTATAGGCTGTTTTTTTGCTCACTCTAAGCAATTGACTCATTTGCCCGACATCAAGAATATCCGGATATTCTTTGAAAACCGTTTTGTATGCCTCCTGCTGGTTCATTCCCTGTCACCTCCAGAATCATATAAGTGCATTCACATCACAAAAATAGGCTGGCTCCAGCTAAAAAAAAGCAAAAGCCAGCCCATGGCTTCTAATGTTAAGTCCACCGTATTTGCCGCGCGCTCCGGTGTGGGCATACCCCAGCCTGCCGGCGGCTCCGGCATCACAGTTCCGTACCGCCCTTTACCAGAATAGCGTATACGGCAGAAACTCCTTTTACACGATCCTCCTTTACCAAATAATATATAGGCGCATCGGACGGCTGTTGGCGCAGCCTCACGGGAGTTTTACCCCATCTGTGGGTTTCACAGAGCCGCCCCCATTGCCTGCGACGGTTTGATCGCGCTCGGACTGTGGCTGGACGGGAGTATCATTGTACCGGCCCTATACCTCGTCGCCCACAAGCTGCCACGCTTGTTGGCAGCGTCGGTGGTTATCGCTCGTTCCCTTTGGAAGTCTTGGCGCACCCGCCGCCTGGCTCAGTATAGGCCGAAGGTATCCGATTTGCCTTATGCTGCACGGTATTTTGCCGCACTTTCTTTGTCAAGGAACGGTCAGGTGTTTGTCAGCCTGTAAAAATTCGCTGTGCAACCAGTGAATTTTGGCGGACCGACAACACGAATAGCCTGTAAGGAGAGCATGGAAAGGGACATGCTCCGTACAGGCTATCGGTTAGGCCAGCTTAAAAGTAAGAATTTTGGTAATAAGTTTGGTTTCCAGCCTGCGCTTCAATTCCTCGTCAAGATATAAATGAGGGTTCCCGTTCTCATCATAAAACCGCTTGGTAGACAAAGCGGCTATGTAACCCTCGTAATGTTTCAGCACGGCGTTGATTGCATCGACGTTGCCGTCAGCCGCCATTCTGATAACGGAGAAAGGTAGTAGGCTGGTATCCAGAGATTTGCGCTTATTCATCATCAGCTTTTTCCTCCAGTAATTTTTTTAACTGTCTGAGCGAGCTTGTCCGGTGGTATTGGACTGTGCGCTGAACCATGTTCAGTGTTTCTCCGATTTCCTTATCTGACATGTCAAGGAAGTAGGAAAGCAGGATAATGTCACGTTTTGTTTCGGGTAAGGCGGCTAACGCCGTACTGAGCAGATCGTCCTTTACCGCAACATCATATCCCATCACGCTGAAATGGTGGCTGTCGGAATATTCATCCATAACATAAAGCTGATCCAATTCCTGCGGGGACAGATCTGAAAAGGATATCTCATGCTGCAAGCGCCGCTGGGCTTCACGCATACAATCACGATATTTTTCCCGCAATACCTTTTTGCAGAAGCTGTCAAACTGGTGCCGGATAGTTTTCCGTCGGGAAGAAGATAGCTCCATTGAGTTCACCTCCTTCCGTACCCGCAAGGCGGTGTTCTTTTCCCTTTCAATCACTATCCCGTTTGAAAAATGGATTTTGGCAAACTTCCAGGCAAAAACTTGAAATTTATTTTTTTGAACAGTGATTTTTAGACAGAAAACCTCTAAATTGATCACTTTCATTTACCACCCTCCGTTTTGATTTCTTTGAGAAACCCAAAACAGAAGGCGGAGAGCGGCAAGCGAAGATATCTTTATAGCAATAAATGCTCATCCGGACAGAATCCGAATGAGCATTTACGAACCTACATACCCTATTTTTATGTTCCGATAGTTCTGCGTAACAACCGCACTGATCCGTTAAAAAATATAGGCTTTTTTTAACCGTTTAATATTGAAGATGATAAAGCAAATGTTAAGGAAATCGGCTTCTTTAGGCCAGGCCGCTAATTAAAATTAGCGGCAACTGGTTTTTTATAGCATCACTGATAAACACAAATATCCCTCCTAAATCCGTAAATTTGGAGGGATATTCGTGTTATGCGGACATGGAAAGCTACCCGCCAAACTCACTTTTTTTTATTTGGCGGAGCTAAAAACAACTTTTGCCAATAATGCGCCCTGTTAGTTCCCCTAATAACAGATATGTTGAATCGTTTTATTTGCTTTTTAGGAACTATAGACTGTTAATTGAGGTGAACTAATAATGCACAATGATTTCGATAAATTGGGGAGTATCCTT
>ENA-UOOR01000160-UOOR01000160.1-fermentation-metagenome-genome-assembly--contig:-NODE-160-length-98696-cov-5.666559_pt1 | contig 98696 bp, 77 predicted proteins | sample MGYA00245780_ERZ724029 | MGnify/ENA primary metagenome ERZ724029 (study PRJEB28704, sample SAMN03018315) | fermentation metagenome | biome: anthropogenic terrestrial biome; feature: soil; material...
AAGTACGCACGGTGGTGTGAGAGGGCGGGGGAGTAATCCTCCTACCTACTCGATTAATCTTTTTCGTTGGAAAAAGAAATGATATCGTCTTTTAGGGAGAATTCCCCGAGATCGATCAGGAACCGGAGCGTTTTGATGATCTTCTTGCTGTTTTCCGCGTCTATGGAATCGACTAATTCCTGTAATCGCATGGATGGATATTTTTTCAATTGCACCTGTAACGCGTTACGGATCTGCTTGAATTCAAAATTCGATAGTCCCGTTTCATTTCTCTTCAGACACACATCGCAAAAGCCGCAATCTTGCGGGTCCTTTTCATCGAAATAGCTTAATAACATCCGGCTGCGGCATATATCGTCTGTTTCCACATAGTCGATCATGGAATGAATGCGTTTTTCAAACCGTTTTTTCCGATCTTCGTAAACAATCTTCGGAATGGAGATGAAAGGAGTGTCTTCCCGCGGCGACGTGAAAATAATAAAGGGTGTTTTCTTTTGAGGAATATAGCGGATGTAGCGCATTCTTCCTAAATGGACTAATATTTCGCATACTTTACGGCGCGACAGACCTGTCTGGATAGCCAGAAAAGATTCGTCGATGTACACATCATCGGAAAAAACGCCGGTGTAACTTCGCAGCAGCGTGTGAACAAGATCGTCAACCTCCGCCTCGAGGTGGATCGTATATAGCTCGTCTCTCATAATCAAAAACCGTACACGCGAGTGCATATCGATTTCTTCGGTATACTCAACATATCCCGCAAGTTCGAGTATTTTCAGGGCGTGGTGTGTTTGAAGGAACGGAAGTTTGAAACGTTGGCAAAACTCTTGCAGATCGAAATCGAAAACACGGTTATATCCCGACCCCACGGCTACCTGGAGATAGTTACCAAGCGCTTCGTATGCCCGTATAATAAGCTCTTTTTTGGGAAAGGCGTCGGTGATGCGCTTTTTTAGTTTTACGCTATCGGCTTTTGCGTAGAGGATGATGGCATAAGCCCGGTCTCCGTCGCGCCCGGCGCGCCCCGCCTCCTGATAATATTCCTCGAGCGAGTTAGGCAGATCGAGATGCACGACGACCCGCACGTCGGCCTTGTCGATGCCCATGCCAAAGGCGTTGGTCGCGACCATTACCCGGCTTTTGCCCTTCTTCCATTCATTTTGCTTGTGATTTTTTTCCTCATGCGACAAGCCGGCATGGAAATGATCGGCCGGAATGGCGGCTTGTTGCAAGGCTTTGGCGACCGCCTTCGTCTCTTGCCGGCTCCGTACGTAAACGATGGCTGTGCCGGGAACCGACTGGAGGATGTGGATGAGTTCGCCGATTTTATCCTCCGCTACGCGGACGACATAAGAGAGGTTTTTCCGTTCGAAACTTTTCCGGAAGACGTTTTTTTCCTTGAAGTTCAGCTTTTCCTGGATATCTTTCACGACGGTTCGGGTGGCGGTGGCTGTCAGAGCCAGAACGGGAACGTCGGGAAACAATGTGCGCAGTTCGGCAATTTTCAAATACGAAGGGCGAAAGTCGTATCCCCATTGAGAAATACAGTGCGACTCGTCTACCACCAGCAGGCAGACTTTCATTGCTTGAAGCTTCGTAATGAATATATCGGAAGAAAGCCTTTCGGGGGAAACATATAAGAATTTGAAATCCCCGAAAATACAATTTTCTAATGTCCCGATGATTTCGCTCCGAGGCATTCCCGAGTATACCGCTGCGGCCTTAATACCCTTTTCCCGAAGAGTGTCGACCTGATCTTTCATCAACGCAATGAGCGGCGTCACCACGAGGCAAATACCTTCCATAGCCATCACCGGCACTTGAAAAGTCAAAGACTTTCCTCCGCCGGTGGGCATGAGCCCGAGGGTATCTTTCCCCTCCCATACCGATTGAATGATTTCTTCCTGAAGCGGCCGAAAGGAGCTATACCCCCAATATTTTTTCAGTATTTCGTGAAACAATTCCGATTGCATACACGCTCCTTTTATCGATTATCTATCGCGTATATCTTTAATCAAAAGCTGTATAAATGATCTCGAACCATGAGTATTCTCTTCGATCGTATAACAAATATCGATCGGTTGGCCTTCTTTAATTCGTTGAAAATAGGAGTGCTTAGAGAAAGCTATGGCTTGAACCGGAGCCGAAATGCTGTCATCGATAATTTCTAGTTTGATGTGCCGCAATCCTTTGCCGACGAGTTTACTGCCGCCCGAATCCCTTACCCCTTTCGTCATAAAGAGGGGATTTTCATTTTCCGGGCCGAAAGGACTGAAAAGCGCCAGTTCTTGTACGAATTCGTGGGTGATTTGCGAAAGGGGAATCTCGGCATCCACCGTTATTTGCGGAGTCATCATGCGCGACTCAATACCGTCAAAAGAGAGCGAGTTGAAGCGCCGGGTAAATTCGGGCAGATTCTCTTCGCGTAGCGTAAGCCCTGCGGCATACATATGGCCGCCAAAGTTTTCAAGAATATCTTTGCAGGCATCGATGGCCTTATAGACATCGAATCCCGAAGCGGAACGCGCCGAGCCTGAAATCATCATGTCGTTCGATTTGGTCAGTACGATGGTCGGGCGGTAATATTTTTCGGTAAGTCTCGAAGCGACAATCCCGATAATCCCTTTATGCCAGTTCTCATTATATAAGATGATGCTTCTCAAATTTTCAATATCGAGGTGGTGTTCGATATAGTCGATTGCCTCCTCGGTAATCTTCTTATCCAGCTCGCGGCGATCTTCGTTATACTTGTCGATATTTTTGCTCTTTTCTCGTGCCGCATCCATATCGGTTGCCAACATGAGGTCGACAGCCTCTTTGCCATTCATCATGCGTCCGGAGGCATTTATGCGCGGCCCGATTTTAAAGACAATATCATTCACGGTGATGTTTTTGCGCGCTAACCCGCAAATTTCAATGATTCCCCTTAATCCGAAACTCGGATTGCCGTTTAACTGCTTCAGGCCGAAAGAAATCATCACCCGGTTTTCGCCGGTGAGCGGAACGATATCCGAAGCGATGCTTACGGCTACCAAATCTAATAACGGTTCGATATCCTCGAAAGGGAACCCGTTGCGTTGCGAAAAAGCCTGAACGAGTTTAAACCCCACCCCGCAGCCCGATAATTCACTGTAGGGATAGATGGAATCGGTGCGTTTGGCATCGACGACCGCCACCGCATCGGGTAATTCGTCGTCGGGCATGTGATGGTCGCAAATGATGAAGTCGATTCCTTTTTCTTTCGCATAAGCCACCTTGCTTATCGCTTTAATGCCGCAGTCGAGCGAGATAATGAGCTTCACGCCCGTGCTCAGGGCATAATCTATCCCTCGAAAAGAGATTCCGTATCCCTCGTCATACCTGTCCGGAATATAGTAATCGATATTACTCGTTATTTTGCGTAAGAATTTATACACCAACGATACGGCGGTCGTCCCATCGACATCATAATCCCCGTAGATAAGAATCCGCTCTTTATTGCCTAAAGCCGTCTCTATTCGCTTGATAGCTTTTTCCATATCGGGCATCAGGAAAGGATCGTGCAAGTCTTCCAAACGCGGATGTAGAAACTTTTCGGCCTCCTCTTTAGTCTTTATGCCTCTATTTATTAAAAGCTTGGCGAATACCGGATGTATATTTAATTCTTCTGCTAATTCATTTTGAGTATTTTTTTTATCGGGTGATAGGGTTAAATAATTCCATTTATAAGTCATTATGTTGTTTTATTTTCTTTCTCTCGAAGGCCGGAATCGTATTCCGGAAACAAAAAGCAACTTATCAGCTTAATCGCCATGACGATAGCCGCATTGCCTGTTTTAGGCAGCCATTACCGCGCCAAAATTTAATCATTGAAAATTGAACGTAAAGATACTACTATTTTATTGTTTTTGGATATTTGTGCGATAAATAATTGTTTTTTTTACTTTATCGGAGTGTCGGTTCGGGCAACATCCCGGCAAAAGATACGCTTTTTATTGTTCCGATTCTTATTCGTACCTTTGTGCGGAAAATTCGACAAAAAAATGGAAATCGCCGCGTTGGTATCAGGGGGAGTAGACAGCTCTGTCGTTGTTTATCGATTGAAGGAGATGGGCTACGATCCGGTTATTTACTATATAAAAATCGGTATGGAGGACAAGGATGGATACATCGATTGTCCTTCGGAAGAAGATATTGAAATTGTTTCGTTCATCGCAAAAAAGTATGGATGCCGTTTCGAAGTGGTATCGCTTCAGGAGGAATATTGGGAGCGGGTGGTCCATTATACCATCGAATCCGTCAAACGCGGATTGACTCCGAATCCCGACATGATGTGCAATAAACTCATCAAGTTCGGTGTTTTTGAGGAGAAGTGGGGACATTCGTTCGATCGTATCGCTACCGGACATTATGCCACAACCACCGACATCGATGGCTTGCGGTGGCTTTCTACGGCTAAAGATCACGTAAAAGATCAAACGTATTTCCTGGGGCAAATCAATTATATGCAGGTGTCCAAACTGATGTTTCCCATAGGGGATCTGCTGAAATCGGAAGTCCGGGATATCGCCGCCCGGCAAAAACTGCCTTCGGCGCAACGAAAGGACAGCCAGGGGATTTGTTTTCTCGGAAAGATTAACTATAATGATTTTATCGAGCGATATCTGGGACGAAAAGAAGGCCTTATCGTCGAGTTCGAGACCGGAAATATTATCGGCAAGCATCAGGGATATTGGTTCCATACCATCGGGCAACGCAAGGGACTTGGTCTGAGCGGAGGGCCCTGGTTTGTGATTAAAAAAGATGTCGATCGGAATATTGTCTATGTCTCGAAAGGATACGATACCGAATTTCAATATGGCGATGTGATCCGTTTGCAGGGTTTTTCGTTTATTACGCGCGATGTATGGGGCGATTTTGACGACGAAAAGGATATCGCCTTTAAGATACGCCACACCCCCGAATTCACTTCCGGCAAAATAACAAAGGTCGGCGACTTGTATACGATCCGTTCCGAAGCGCCCGTGCAGGGAATTGCCGCCGGGCAGTTCGGCGTGGTGTACGATAGCGACCGGCATCTGTGTCTGGGGAGTGGAATGATTATTTAATCACCGAAGAGAATATTCGTCCGTGTTAGAGTTCGATTCATTCATTGTTTTTTTCAGCAATATACAATTTTTCAGCATCATTGAGTTTTTAGGAACTTTCGCCTTCGCAATCAGTGGAATACGATTGGCTTCGGCCAAACATTTCGATTGGTTCGGCGCTTTTGTCGTGGGATTTGTCACGGCGATAGGAGGAGGGACGCTGCGCGACTTGTTTATCGATGTCGTGCCTTTCTGGATGGAAAATCCCGTGTATTTGTGGGCCACGTTTCTGGCGTTTATTTTTGTCATCATTTTCCATAAGCAGTTAGTGCGCTTGAACAACACCTTTTTTATTTTCGACAGTATTGGATTGGGGCTTTTTGTGGTAGTGGGTGTTGAAAAAACAGTCATGTTAGGGTTCGATCCGTGGGTCGGCGTCATTATGGGAGTGATAACAGGTGCGGTGGGAGGGATGCTTCGCGATGTATTGATTAATGAAATTCCCCTGATTTTCAGAAAAGAAATCTATGCCCTTGCTTGTGTCATCGGGGGGATCGTGTTCGTTGTCTTGCAAATGCTCCCTATTCCGCTTATTGCGAATGAAATCATTACTGCCGGAGTGGTTATTTTAATCCGGATATTAGCCGTAAAATTTCGTTGGCATCTTCCTATTATAAAAGGAGAATAACTATCTTTTTTTTGCAAGAGTGACGATAAATGTGAAATAATACGAAATTTCTTTTTCAAATTGTCAGTATATCGCATAAATTTATTACTTTTGGGCGTTATTTTCATAAAAATGATTTCCATATGGAGAAAATAGATAAATTAGACAAACAAATTCTTGAAATTATTTCGCAAAATGCCAGAATTCCTTTCAGGGATGTAGCCGAGCAATGCGGTGTTTCGCGTGCGGCTATTCATCAACGTGTACAACGAATGATCGAGAATGGCGTCATTACCGGATCGGGTTATCATGTGAATCCTAAAATATTAGGCTATGCATCCAGCGCCTATATCGGGGTGAAACTCGAAAAAGGATCCATGTATAAGAATGTCATACCCGAGTTTGAAAAAATACCGGAAGTGACGGAGTGCCATTTTACCACCGGCCCTTATACGCTCCTTATTAAGTTATATGCCAGAGATAACGAACATCTGATGGATCTTTTGAACAATAAAATACAGGAAATTCCCGGAGTAGTGGCTACTGAAACAATGATTTCATTGAGCCAGAGTGTGAAACGAGAAATTCCTATCATTAAAAATAATCCATAATCACAGACTTCCTTCTTTATAATGTTAAATGTTGGAATTTTATTGCAGATTATTTGGTTCATAATCTAAACTGATTTATATTTGCATCCGAATACATTCGTAAACTGAAATAACAACAATTTATTTTTACTGAAATGGAAGAAAAAAATTTGAATGAAAAGGAAAGCCTGGAATTAATTTCCCGCATGATCCGCAATACACAACGAAAATTCGAGAAAGAGCATGCCGTGCCCTATCTGGTTTTTGGATATTTAACCGTGCTAGTGGCGATTGTCGTATGGTACCTGCTCAGTACGACTCGGAATCAACAATGGAATCTGTTATGGCTTTTGATACCGATAGTCGGTTCGGTGATACTCTATTTTGCGAATCGCAACAGTCAGCGGGAGGTTCAAACGTTTGTCGATCGGGCAGTTAGTTATGTCTGGATTGTTTGCGGGGTTACGGTATTCGTTGCCTCGTTTGTTCCCACATTTTATGTGGCGATGCCTATTTTATTTTTAGTGGCGCTTATTATTTCGATGGGAACCACCCTTACCGGCGGCATAACTCGTATGCGTTTACTTACCGTAAGCGGCAGTATAGGAATGGCCGCGGCATTTTTCCTATTGTCCGTAAAAGGACCTGAAAGTATTTTATTTTTTGCTGCCATTTTTCTGGTAACGATGGTGATTCCCGGCCATATTCTGTATGCTAAAGGTCGAAAAAAATGACATTTCCCACTCTTGATCCATTACTTCATTCCGAGTTGCGACTGGCTATTATGTCGATACTTCTGTCGGTGGAAGAGGCTGATTTTAACTATTTACGGGATAAAACGGGCGCAACCTCGGGAAATATCAGTGTCCAAATCGACAAATTGAGTGAAGCCGGTTACATTCAAGTCGAAAAAGGCTTTGCCGGTAAACGTACGCGAACCGTTTGCAAGATTACGCAGAAAGGTGCAGCTGCCTTCGAAGCTTACGTGGAAGCCCTAAAAGGTTATTTGAATTTATAAGAACTTCTCCGGATCTCGGGAACTTATCCCTTGTACACGGGCGAACTTTCGGAGCTCTCCGGAAGTCTCCCCTTGTGCATGGACTCTGTTCCGGAGCCCTCGGCAGACGTCCCTGTGTGCACGGTTTCCTTTCCCGAGCCCTCGGGAAGCTCCCCCTTGCGCAAGGAGGAAGATCCTGAGTCCTCCGAAACGGCCCCTTTGTACACAAAATGACTTTCGGAGTCCTCGGGAAGCTTCCCTGTGGGCAAAGGCGCTGTTCCTGCTATCAAGAGTGCTGCTCTGAGTGGCGCTCTCGGTAATGTGTCATTATATCTCGATGCCGATAACTTGTTTTAGAGCGAATCCGATCAAAAAACTGATCAGCGCAACGCCCAGACTGAGTACGGCCATTTCGCCGAAACGCTTCCGGAAGTTCTCACTCTTCGCCACCGAATAATAATAGTTAAACAGGCCGATGATGAGGATTGCCATCGCCAGCATGACGATGAGGCTGATCAAAACATTTTCGAAGAGGATAAACGGCGTGATGAGCGCCAACACCGTGATTAAATAGGCGATACCGGTGTAAAGGGCCGACTTGACGGGATGCTTACCGGTATCGGTTTCCGATTTGGTGGAAAGGTATTCCGATGAAGCCATCGACAGGGCGGCGGCAATGCCCGTGATGCTGCCGATAAAAGCAATCGACTTGCTGTCGTTCAACGCCATGGTGTATCCGGCTAACGCCCCCGTGAATTCGACCAAAGCGTCGTTGAGGCCCAGCACGACCGAGCCCATATACGAAAGGCGTTCCTCTTTAATCATCGCGATCAGTTCATTTTCGTGCATTTCTTCTTCTTGCGCCATTTGCTGTAGCTCAGGATAATCGGTATAAGCCGCATACGTAAAGCTGGAACTTTCTTCGTCAGCTTCCATCAATTTGATAGCGAAGGTAATCCCGAAAACGCGCGCTAGCCAGTAATATTTTACTATTCCCCGCCGATAGGGCTTTACATCGATGCCCGTGTAGCGCTTCAAGTTGTCATAATGAGTCGCTTCCTGAGCAGCGATACCCTGCAATATCCGGCGGTTAGACGCCTCTTTTTCTATCGACGCCAGTTTCTGATATATGATATGTGCGGTGATCTCTTCCCGTTGAAAACGGAGGAAGGTTTTTCTGTCTTTTTCTTTTAGTTTCATAACAGTCTGTGTTTACAATCCAAACATTATTGTGACGGACAAGTGGGTGAGACGTTGTTTTTTTATTTTAAAGATTCAAACGTAAGAAAACATTTTAAGACGGCAAAAGAAAGCACAAATAAAATGAAAAGAACAGAACCGCCGCGAAGCCATTCTGTCCTTTAGAAAATCAGTCGGGATGAGGTGACTCGAACACCCGACCTCCACGTCCCGAACGTGGCGCGCTAGCCAACTGTGCTACATCCCGATTTTGTGGCTGCAAAGTTACTATTTTTTTATTCAATCCGAACAATAATCATAAAAAAAACGCTTTCGATGCGATAACGAACGGAAAAATTCCCTACATTTGCAGTGCATTTGCGGCAATAGCTCAGTTGGTAGAGCATCAGCTTCCCAAGCTGAGGGTCGCGAGTTCGAATCTCGTTTGCCGCTCTTCACCAAAATCCGTCTCTCGAAAAAACCGTTTGACGGATTTTTTAGTATACACTTCCGTTTTAACATGTATCTTTTTAATCCCGACACCGATCTTGCTTTGGCGCACTCCCATCCGCATTATACCCCGCCCACTTCGGCGTTGGATATGGCACGCGATTTAGCCTTATTGCCGATATGGTACGCACCCGAGGGGGAATCGATTATTCTCGAGAGAACAGATATCCAATCATTCATACAAAAAGTCCAGCAATATTTTACCGTGGAGCCGGCTTTTGTTCCTTTCAGCGAGCTTCCCGTTTATCGCGAAGAACAAATTATTCCTTGGGGATGGAATCTTGCTTTACGAAAGAAATTGATCGAGGCGGGAGTCGCGGAGCCTCGCTTGCCCTCTGTCGCCGATATTGAACGTCTCAAAATGTATTCTGATAGGCAGTATGCTGTGAAAATGCTCCGCGAATTGAAGGCGGTCAATCCTCTTTTTTACGGTCAATCTGATTATTTTACTCACCCCGAGGAGGCTTTTACCTATTTATCCATGCAGAAAAGCGATTCGGTCTTGAAAAAGCCCAACTCCGGTAGCGGAAAAGGGCTTGTATGGATTAAAGGGAAGATTACCGATAAGCAAATGGACTGGTGCCGGCGGGTGATTCGCCAACAAGGCGGGGTGGTTGTCGAGCCGGTTTTGGATAAAGTGCTTGATTTTGCCTTTGAATATCGAATGTCCGGCGGGGACGCCTCATTTGCCGGATACTCTTTATTCCGTACAACGGCTTCGGGGGCATACGAAGGGAATTATTTGCTGGCGGATGAAAAAATTGAAACCGTGTTGGCTGCCTATGCTCCGTTAGAAGACTTTCTAATCCTGCGGGCGTTATTGACCCGTAAATTGGCGGAATATTTTCCTCGCTACAACGGGTATATCGGTGTCGACATGATGATTTGCCGCACCTGTCACGGTTTTCGCATACAGCCCTGTGTAGAAATCAATATGCGGATGAATATGGGGGTGTTAGCCCGGGGTTTTTATGATCGGTTTTTACAGAAGAATGCTTCGGGGGTATTCAAAATAGATTATTTTAAACGCCCGGGGGATGCTTTGGCTCATGCCGGCGAATTAGAGCGAAAATATCCGTTGAGGGTCGAACGCCGTAAAATCGTGTCCGGCTGTTTGCCCATGACGCCCGTCACGGAAGAAACCAAATATATGGCTTATGCATTGATTTTTCAAGAATACGAAAGCCTTATTCCATCGCATAGCATGAGCCCATTTTAAAACGAATACTCTTGTATCCGCATTGATCTGCCTAAGTCCGGCTTTGTATTTCGGATGGAGGATGAAGGGGAAGAAATTTTCAACGTTCTTCCGGCGAGAGGCGAAAGAATAATAAACCGGTTAAAGGTCTTTTCGTATATAAAAAAATATGATTATCCGCAAAGCGGCCTAAACGTAACCCCTCCGCTCGTTACTCGCTCGTCCCCTTATCGTAAGGAAACAGTTGCGGAGTCCGATCTCTCTACTCTCCCCTTACGATAAGGGGAGTACCGTGAAGCGGGGAGGGGTTAAAAAAGAAATCGGACGCTTTGCGGATAATCATATAAAAAATAATACCTTTGCAGCAGGTACGTTGCAGCGTATCTGATTGATATATAAACGAAGCGTTTCAGCTTAATCCTGTTTAGAAAATCGCCAATTTTCAAATAATTTCAAGGATGATGCGACGAATGCTCCGCGCTTTAGGCGTGGGGCTGTTGCTTGTCTTGAAATTGGGCCTCTGGCGATGCCTCTAAACGGATGAGTCGACAGTTCCCGCGCTCTTTTTTGATACTATTTCATACCGACCTTGGGGAACGGCGAGGTTATATCGATATAAATGAATAGTAATGAAGAAGCACCTTCGTAAACGTCCGTTCAACGGCTTGCCCGATCCGACTTTTCCCGAAAGCGGAATTTATCCGGTAACCTGCCCGAAATGCGGTGCGCAATTATATTGCCCCGCCGAATTGCAACATGATAAAAAACTTCCTTGTCCGAATTGTGACAAAAACTTTTCCAATCCCCTTTCCGATCCGGCCGATCCGGGCAACCGGCGAAGAGCGAGGGCGCGCTGTGTCGTAAAAATCCTGATCGCCAATGTATTGATCGCCTTATCGACCGTATATACCGTAAAATATATTATTCCGGGACTGAAGGGCAAATCGTCAATACCTGCCGGCACGCAGACGATCAAAACGGATTCTTTGCAGGATAGTTCCGGGAAAAGCGATAGAAAGAATATGGCGTGGCCATACGAGATAGGGAGATAGGGGGTCGATAATTAATCTGACACCTATCGAGCTCGTTTTTAAGAAAAAAGATGTTTATTGGAGCCTGAAAAATAAAGAAAGTAAACAATGTGACTTGTTTTTCGATTAAATGTAAGTTCTGTTTTTCTCCTGTCGAACATTTAGCTATCTTTGTTGTTAAAAAAACAGAGCAACCCTATTTACTAAGTTCATTCAGTATGATTTTCGATTTTAATTTGATTCGCAATGTCTATGCCGGCTTGCCCCGCAAAGTGCAGGAGGCGAAACGCGTGTTGAACCGTCCGCTGACACTGACCGAGAAGATTCTTTTCTCGCATCTCTCTCCGGGTATCCCGGTGAAAGACTACCTGCGGGGCGGCGATTATGTGGATTTCGCTCCCGACCGCGTGGCCATGCAAGACGCGACGGCCCAAATGGCGCTCTTGCAGTTGATGAATGCCGGGCGCTCTTCCGTCGCCGTGCCCTCCACCGTGCATTGCGATCACCTCATCCAGGCATACAAGGATGCCCGCGCCGATTTACAGACGGCCAACGTTACCAACCGCGAAGTATATGAATTTCTGCGGGAGGTGTCGGATAAATACGGAATCGGCTTTTGGGAACCCGGCGCAGGCATTATCCATCAGGTCGTGCTCGAAAATTATGCTTTCCCCGGCGGAATGATGATTGGAACGGACTCGCATACGCCCAATGCCGGCGGATTGGGCATGTTGGCTATCGGCGTAGGAGGCGCCGATGCGGTGGATGTGATGGCCGGATTACCGTGGGAGTTAAAAATGCCCCGGCTCATCGGCGTGAAGCTGACCGGCAGGCTGTCGGGATGGGCTGCTCCTAAGGATGTTATTCTTAAACTGGCCGGTATCCTTACCGTAAAGGGAGGAACGAATGCCGTTATCGAATATTTCGGCGAGGGAACCGAAACCCTTTCCGCAACGGGCAAAGGAACGATTTGCAATATGGGCGCCGAAGTAGGAGCCACGACTTCCGTCTTTCCTTTCGACGAAAAATCGGCCTCCTATCTCGAAGCGACCGGACGGAAGGAGGTAGCTTCCCTGGCGCGGAGCATTGTCGGACACCTACGTCCTGATCCCGAAGCGGTTGCTTCTCCGCACGATTATTACGACCGGGTGATCGAAATCGACCTTTCCACCCTCGAACCCTATATCAACGGGCCTTTCACGCCCGATGCCGCTTATCCTATCTCCCAATTTGCCCGGGTGGTGGAAGAGAACGATTATCCCCGTAAAATGGAAGTGGGGCTTATCGGTTCGTGTACCAACTCGTCTTACGAAGATCTTACCCGAGCCGTATCGGTGGTGAAACAGGCGAAGGAAGACGGGGTAGGGGTGAACGCGCAATTCATTATCAATCCCGGATCGGAACAAATCCGTTATACGGCGGAACGCGACGGCATCCTCGCCGAGTTTGAAGAAGCGGGGGCGGTAATCATGGCCAATGCCTGCGGCCCCTGCATCGGGCAATGGAAGCGCGATGATGCGGGCGGGCAACGCCCCAACTCCATTGTCACTTCCTTCAACCGGAACTTTGCCAAACGTAACGACGGGAACCCCAACACGCATGCTTTCGTGGCTTCGCCCGAACTCGTCGCGGCGCTGACCATTGCCGGCGACTTGCGCTTCAATCCCCTCACCGATACGCTCGAAAACGACAAGGGGCAACACGTCCGGCTTGCCGAACCCTCCGGTTACGAAACGCCTCCCGGCGGGTATGACGTGCAAGAAACGGGTTACCGCGCTCCTTCGCCCGACGGCCACGATAAGGAAATCATCATCGACCCTGCGTCGAAACGCCTGCAAAAGCTCGCGCCTTTCCCCGCATGGGACGGGAACGATTTCGAACGCCTGCCTCTTTTGATAAAAGTGAAGGGAAAATGTACCACCGATCATATTTCGATGGCGGGTCCCTGGCTTCGCTTCCGAGGCCATCTCGATAACATTTCCGACAATATGCTTATCGGGGCCGTGAATGCCTTTAACAACCAAACGAACGCGGTGCGCGACCCCGAAACAGGGAAATACCTTGCCGTGCCGCAACTGGCCCGCAAACTCAAATCGCAGGGATTGGGCTCCGTCGTGGTGGCCGAGGAAAATTACGGCGAAGGGTCGAGCCGCGAACATGCCGCGATGGAGCCTCGCCATTTGGCGGTGAAAGTCATTTTGGTGAAATCCTTTGCCCGCATTCACGAGACGAACCTCAAGAAGCAGGGGATGTTGGCGCTTACCTTTGCCGATAAGGATGATTATGACAAGATACGGGAAGATGACAAGATAAGCGTGCGCGGGCTGAATCGTTTTGCGCCCGGTGTCAATCTGACGGTTGATCTCCTTCATGCCGATGGCTCTACGGATGCTTTCGAAGCCGTGCATACCTATAATAAACAGCAGATCGAATGGTTTAAGGCCGGCAGCGCGCTCAATGCGATGGGGAAAAAGTCTAAGGTCTAAAGTCGAAAGGCTGAATGTGGGGAATCATAGAATTATTGAATTTTGGAATCATATATATGGATGAAAACTATTTAATTTATAAGTTATCCGAGTCGATCAAGAAAACAACGCAGATCGATAAAAAGTTATTCACCGAAATGAATGTGAAGCGCGGGCTTCGCAATGAAGACGGTACCGGTGTGTTGGTCGGACTGACCCGCATCGGGGATGTGGTCGGTTATGAAAAGCTGCCCGACGGAACGCTGAAGGCCATTCCCGGAAAACTCTATTACCGGGGAATGGATGTGGAAGAGCTGGTTCGCGGTATTCAAAAAGAAAACCGTTTGGGATTTGAGGAAACGTCTTTCTTGCTTTTGTCGGGGATATTGCCCGATAAAGACGAGCTCGAAGCTTTCCGCGCATTGATTATGCAGACGATGCCGCTCAGTCATCAAACCACCATGAGCATTCTTTCCCGCAAAGGAAAAAACATCATGAACATCCTTGCCCGAAGCGTACTTGAACTATATGTCTATGATGAAAACCCCGAAGACATCTCGCGCGAGAACCTGATGCGCCAATCCATCAATCTTATCGCCAAATTCCCCACCATCATCGCCTATGCCTATCAGGTGTTGCGGCATGCCGAGTACGGGCGTTCCATGCATATCCGCCATCCGTATGAAGATCGTTCCGTAGCGGAGAATTTTCTTTTTATGATTAAAGGGCGCGACCGGTATACCGATTTGGAAGTGAAGATACTCGATTTGGCGCTTATCCTTCATGCCGAGCACGGAGGGGGGAATAACTCGACCTTTTCGGTACGGGTTACCAGCTCTACCGAAACCGATATCTATTCTTCTATTGCGGCCGGCATCGGTTCGTTGAAAGGCCCCCTTCACGGAGGCGCCAATCATAAGATAAGAGCCATGTTCGACGATCTGAAGGCCAATGTGTTTCATTGGGACAAGGTGGAAGAGGTGGATGCTTATCTCAAAAGAATCCTCAACAAACAGGCATTCGATAAAACCGGCTTGATTTATGGCATCGGGCATGCCGTTTATCGTATTAGCGACCCGCGTGCGATCCTTCTTAAGGAGATGGCTCGCGACTTGGCTAAGGAAAAAGGGCTTGAAGAGGAATTTGCCTTGATGGAGCTTGTGGAAGAGCGGGCGGTGAAATTGTTTGCCGAGTTCAAGGGCGAAGGCGCCAAGCAGGTTTGTGTCAATGTCGATTTCTATTCGGGGTTCGTGTATGAAGCCATCGGCCTGCCGCAAGAAGTCTTTACGCCGCTGTTTGCCATGGCGCGTATTGTGGGATGGTCGGCCCATCGCATCGAAGAACTGAATTTCGCCAGCAAACGTATCATTCGCCCCGCATACAAGAATGTTCGGGGAAAACAATCGTTTGTTCCGCTGGGAGAAAGGTGAAAAGTCAAAAGTCAAAAGTCAAAAGTCTTCAGTCTCCGGTCAAGAGTGGTCGATAGCGACTAATTAAAAGGAAGTAGAATGAGAAAGTTTGAAGATCTTCGTGTATGGCAGGATGCTCGTGTTTTTGTTGGTGAAATTTATTCTTTAACAAGGGACCTGAAAGATTGGGGATTCAAAGATCAACTTCAACGTGCGGCGGTTTCCATTATGAATAATATTGCGGAAGGCTCTGATGCCGGTGGCGATGGAATATTCGTCCGATATTTGCATATTAGCTTAGGGAGTTGCAGCGAGGTGAAAAGTATGCTTTATTTGTGTGAGGATTTGCATTACTGTTCTCCGGAAAGAGCCAATGAACTACGGATAAAATTAAAACAGATTTCAAGTTCAGTAAATAAATTGATTAACTATTAAAAAACAGAATAATGACTACTATTTCGAGAAAATCGCCTGATGACCGGCGACCGGTGACCGGTGACAATAAGACCCGCAAAATTCCCGTGCGCCATCCCGTCGTCGAACTCGACGGCGACGAAATGACCCGTGTGATATGGTCATTCATCAAAGAACAACTGATTTTGCCGTATATCGAGGTGGATATAAAATATTATGACCTGGGCATTCAGCATCGGGATGAGACCGACGACCGGGTCACGGTCGAGGCTGCCGAAGCGATCAAAAAATATCATGTCGGCATCAAGTGCGCGACCATCACGCCCGATGAGGCGAGGGTGAAAGAGTTCGGGTTGAAGAAAATGTGGAAATCGCCTAACGGTACCATCCGTAATATCGTCGGCGGGACGGTTTTCCGCGAACCGATCATTTGTTCCAATATCCCCCGCTATGTACAGGGGTGGACAAAGCCCATCGTCATCGGGCGGCATGCGTTCGGCGACCAATATAAGGCGACGGATGTCGTGATAAAGGGCCGCGGAACGTTGCGTATGACGTTTACACCCGAAAACGGCGAAACGCAAAGTTGGGATGTCTTTGATTTCAACGGCGACGGTGTGGCGATGGCGATGTATAATACCGACGAATCGATTTACGGGTTTGCCCGTTCGTCTTTTCAAATGGCTTTAGCCAAGAAGTATCCGCTTTATCTGTCGACCAAGAATACGATACTCAAAGCGTATGACGGTCGTTTTAAGGATCTCTTCCAGGAGGTGTATGAAAAGGAGTTTAAGGATGCTTTTCAAGCGGCAGGGTTGACCTATGAGCATCGTCTTATCGATGACATGGTTGCTTCCGCCATGAAATGGAATGGCGGGTTCGTGTGGGCGTGCAAGAACTACGACGGCGATGTGCAGTCCGATACGGTCGCCCAGGGCTTCGGGTCGTTGGGAATGATGTCTTCGGTGTTGGTGACGCCCGACGGCAAGACCGTGGAAGCCGAAGCTGCGCATGGGACGGTCACGCGCCATTACCGCCTTCATCAACGCGGGGAAGAGACCTCTACCAATCCCATTGCCTCGATCTTCGCTTGGACGCGGGGGTTGGCGCATCGCGGCAAGCTCGATGATAACCGGGCATTGATTCATTTCTGTGAAACACTCGAAAGAGTGTGTGTGGAAACGGTCGAAAACGGGCAAATGACGAAAGATCTCGCCCTGTTGGCTTATCCCGGTTCGCTGTCGAGGGACAAGTATCTCAATACACAGGAATTTTTATCGGTATTGAAAGAGAATCTCGATAAAGCATTATCATCGAGGGTGTATCAAAAGTAAAAACAGAAATGATTCTACTTCCGATGTGTAAATTTTTCAAGTTACAACCTGTTCCTCTCACTCTTTTAATGACAACTTGTGAGACATCCTCTTAATTTTATCTATTTCCCCGACAGCCGATTGATGGTCTTTTTTACTTCATTCTGAATCGCCGCGTCTGTCTCTGAAGGAAGAATTTGGGCTAATTGTTCAAGAAGATATTCTTTGCGGTAAGAATAAGTAAACCATCCGAGGGCTTCCGCAGCCGTTTTCCGCAGTTCTGCGTCATCCGTACGGTCGCGGAGGACGGTCAGTAAAAGGTCTGCTTCGTCCGAAGCGGGATGGTTCCGGAATCGTGATACCTCCGATATCCGTTCTTTTAGTTTGGCCGATTTATCGGTGATAAGCGCCAGATCTTGTTGTTTGCTTTTGTTAGCCGAACGGATGGATTCGAGCGCCTTATCCAGCATTTCACGGGAATAGAAGGGTCGCCCTTCAGCCTGTTTAATCAATTCGCTTTCCAGTTTATCGAGATTCTGCATGCGCAAGCCGGAGGATATCTTGAAAGCGATTCGCTTCGAGGTATTGTCGTTGAGTATGGCTTTAGCCACCACCGGCAATAAGCGTTCCGAGCCGTTTTTAGCGATCCATTCAAAAGCGAAGCGCTTTGTCAACTCATAACTGTCCGCCGAAGCAGCTTCCAATACATCCACAAACGCATCGTCATCGATTTGCGATAAAAGCGTCGCGCATTCGAGGCGAACGATCATACTCGAGGAGTCGAAGAACGTTTTTTTCAGGAGTTCGCTGATTTCCGGATAGTCATTATCATACAGCATTCGTAAAGCGATAGCCTGTATATCGACGGAAGGAGATTCCAACGCTTTTTTCCAGAAACGGATATCGTTCCGGTGGGTCGTAAGCGCCTCGTTGATATCGATCGCTTCGTCGGTATTCTTGGTAAACCGGAAGGTGGGATCTCCGAGAATATGCGTCTCCAGATAATGGGTGTATTTTCCCCATTGTCCCACCCGCAGTCCGTGGGACAGCAATCCCAGAAATTCATCCGGCCATTTATCCTGAATGGTATTCACGGTGTTGCCTTGCGTAACGATAGTTTTGCCGTCGTTGAACAAATAAGCTCCGGCAATATATTCATCTTCATAAAACGAACCGTTATAACATGCGTCGAACATCACGAAGCGTGCATTGGGCGTTATGGACAATAAGTCTTGCACTGTAATATCGAGCGAAGCGTTCAGGAGCGAATCCTTTTGTTGGAGTTCCGGATCGAAGGCTTCTTCGCACCATTCGCGCGGAACACCCAGCGACGACATATAGTAAGCGATTGTTTCTTCTTTATCTTTCCCCTTATTGACTGCCGAGAATATTTTACTGCGAAGGAACTGTTTGATATTGTCTATCGATGTATTCACATCGCTGCCTTCCTTATACCCGTTTACATACTGCAAATCATTCGAACCGTGATGGTGGAAGAGCATGACATCGAGATCGGGGCGCATGATCTCATTCAACCAGTAGGGTTTCATGGGCCAATAGGAATCAAAATCCGTGAACTTTACGAAGCTTCCGGGATTGAATAAAGACGGGAACTGTTCCCTGAGAGCCAGTTGTTCTCCCGACCAGGCCACCCTCGATTCGGAATTATATCCGTGGCCGCGCGAAACGGTAAGCTGATCGATACGATTATCCTTTTCCGCCGATTTCACCGTCACTACTTTTGTCAGGTAATCGCGCAATTGGGCGTATTTGTCTTTCTTGCTTTTTTCCAACGGTTTGATACGCGCCGTATAGATGTCGGAGTGGATAGACTGTTTCGAATCGGGGCGCAACGAATAATAGAAAAAGAGCGTCTTGACGGAATCTTGTTTGAGAAAATCGAAAGAGAGATCGAAGTCGTCATAGAATCGGTCGGAAGCAATACTCGATTGCTGCCAGTTTCGTTTCTGATTCATCTTGAAAGCCGAGGTCAGGTGTTGGGCATCCCTTACCATGACGATAGGGATGTCGCCGATAAAGACGGCGCCTTCTATGGGGCTTTTCTTTAATTCGTACAGTCGTTTCAGTTCCTGTTTGATGGAGTCCGGTTGGTGCCACCGGTCGACCACCAAATAGGTTTTTAACCCGTCCGCTTCGATAGATCGGGCATAGCGGGTGACTTCTTGTTGCGCTTGTGCATAGCTTGCGCTGTCGATGACGATGGCAAATCCGTGCGACAGATTCTTTGCCTGTAAAGATACGGCAAAGAAGAGCAGAGAGAGAATCAGTATTTTATACTTCATAATAAATTATTCTAAAATGTGCATCCCACGGTTGCGGAAATGCTTATCCGGTGGGGATGGTCGAAATGGGATGTTTGCAGCGTCGCCTTTGTATAATCCGCCTTTGCCGCTATGTACAGGGTCGAAGGCAACCGCCCCAATAATACCTGCTTGGAGAGTTTTGCGACTACTTCTCCTGTCAAATAGTCCGCCGTTAAATATTCGCTGACGGGATAAGACCATTTATCAGCGAGGATGATTCCTTCGAAATCGGTTTTCGTCGAAAGATTCTTGCGATATCCTGCCTGCGCGTTCAAGCCCAATCGTAACCGGTTTCCCAACAGGAAGGTCTTTCCTCCTTCAACCGAAGCGAAAAGGTTGGAAAATTTTTGCAGTTTCATGTCGGGCAGAAGGGAGGTTTTCTGTTGTTCGAAAACGATATTTCCTCCGAGCGAATAATCGGCAAAACCGTCTTTTTCCTTTAAGACATCGTAATACGCTCCCGCACGGAGGGTATGCTGGCGGTATTGAACCGATTGATTGAAAATCTCCCAAACGCGTTGGCCGTTGGCATTGGTCGTGGGCTTTTGATCGTACCAAATCCCTTTCGAAGGTATATAGTCGAATGAGAATGTTCCTGTATGGATTACATCGTGAATACGGGCTGTAAAGATATCAGAGACAGAATAGGCTTGTTCTTTATAATCGCCCGATTTGAACGGGCTTGCGACACTGCCGTCTTCCGATTTTTCGAAGATATTTTTATAGCCTAACTGAAAGATGTTTTCAAAAGCTTCTTTCTTCCAGCCGAGTTGAATATGTCCGCTGATTCCGTGCCCGTTGTACCGGCGCGAATGAGCGTTTCCCGAGTCGGGATAATAATTCCCCAATCCTTGAAATTGGAAAAAAGTAAAATTGGAAGACGTCTGGTACGATTCGATCGCGATGCTTTCGGCATATCCTTCGACACCCACGTCCGCCCCGATCGACCAGCGCGAAAAGCGGTACACAATACCCGGCCGGATGGAGTATCGGGCGGCGTCGATCAGCGGGCGCGGATCATTCTCGTCCGAAGACGTTCCGCCCTGATAGGTAGCGGAGACTCCCACGCTGATTTTCTCGTTTAGCGGCGCCGCCATGCCTGCCCGGATATCGAACCCTTCGTTCGTGTAATCTCCCCCGATGCTGTCTGCCAGCAGGTAAGGATTACCCGGTGAAGGCATCAACACATCTTTCCATTTTTGTCCTTTCAGCGAGGAAATGCCATAGGAAAAATGTCCGAAAAAATGAATTCGTCCGACCTGCTTGAATCCTTCCACCGATACTTTTGCCCCGTTCACGTTCTCGGCTTCGGTAAGATGCTTGTAAGAACCGGAAGTGGCTCCATACGCGGCCTGTAAATCCATGACGCCTCCGATTCCGAGGAATGCGACCGGATTTTGCACCCGTAGCCAAACGTGTTGCCGCGGCAGCAAGGAATAATCAGCCGGAAAGGATACGCTGTCTGTTTGAGCGTATCCTCCCGCGGCCGAGAGAAGGATCATCAATCCTAGAAAAATCCCTTTTCTGAATATCGATTTCATTAATCGGTTTGTCTTTTATTGATCGACCGTTGTCGGATGGACACCCGGAGTCGGTGTTTGATCTTTCAAGAAGTCTTCCGTCGAGTTATTCGTATCTTTATAGATCACTTTCCCGTCGATGATCTGCTTTGCTTTTCGGCGCACGCTTTTGCCGGAGTAAGACCCTGTGCTGATAAATGTAAAGCCTGCATCCAATTCGGTGAAAAGTCGCTTATTATGTCTGTCGGGTTCATGATGGATACATTCGACCGCCTCAATAATATATTCCTTTGGTATCAGCAAATATTCTGTTTTGTATGAACTTCCCGGCTTGGTGGAAAGATGTGCTGCGTCGGCGGCATAGGCTGCGGGGTCAATATTTTCAGGAAACTTGAAGAGGACCATGGCCGATCCGAATACCGAATACAATGCATCATTTGCAGATGTAGAAGAGGTATATAATACCTCTAAATTAGGAACGCCGGCAGCATCGGCATCTTTTCCTCCATTAATCTTTCCGACATACAATTCCCAATCGGCATTTCCCAAATTGACCGGAGAATTCGGATTACCTGCCGGGTCGGTTTTATGATCGATCCCGTCTTGTGCGATAACGATGCTTGTTCGTGGTTGAAGCGGATGATCTTGACCGGAACCTTTAAAATAAAAACTATAATTACCTAAAGGCATGGGATCGGGTAATTTTCCATCCTCACCGATCCATTCCGAAGGTGTTTTCCCCGCTGCCAAAGGATCTAATGCGCCAAAACCAATGTTATCCAAATAAATCACTTCATCGGAGTTGTTATAGATTTCAATGAACTGGTCGGAGAAGTAAGATTTTCCTCCTTCAGTAAGAGTGCCGGAGTAGTAAATTTCTTTAAAAACTAATCCTCCGGATAGAGAAGTTGCATGGAGTGAAAGGGTAACGGCTTTATCCTCCGCAATCGTTGTATTTTCTACTAATCCGTTAAATGCGAATTCTTCGGTTTCGAATACGGCGTTGAAAGAGTAAACCCCTGACACAAGCGAAAATGTTGCAACCCCTTTGGCGTCGGTTTTCGCCGATGTCGTTGTTCCCGTTTGGGTATTAGTAGCTTTCACTTCAATATCGGAAAGATTACTTTCGGAATATCCCGAAGGATATTGAACAGTAACGTTGACAGTATATTTCACCGCTTCTTCATCCTTTTCGCAGGAAGAGAAAAGCAATAGGAATGCCGCAAAAATAAGCGGAAGAACGCGCCATCCGTAACGGAATGCCGTTCCTTTTGATTGTTGATTATTACTTACGATTCTTTTCATATTCTATTATCTATCTAATTTATTGTTTTAAAATTTATATTGAATCTCTGCACCGAAATAGAATTCGGTATTTCTTCTCTTATATTCCGATGTCCGGTTGCTTTTATGCGACGGGTTCATCTTTAAAAAATTATTCGCCATAAAAGAGATGTTTAATTTGCGGGAAAACTCTTTCGTCAGACGAAGATTGAATTGTACAGCCGGAGGCAGGCTTTCTTCGACATATTCATACGAATACGTATTGGTGTTGCGGAAGCGGGAATATTTCGAATGCCCTTCGTATTCTTGTTTCCAAGCGTACTCCTGTCCGTTTTTGCTGATAAATCCTATGGGATCCACATACCGGGCTGTTTCCATATCCTGAAAAGCCGAGGCATCGTATACTCTCTCTCCGTTGTCATTGTAGTAATATACCAGGGAGTTTCCCTCTTTATCTTCCCATCGCTCTTTTTCCCGTTGATTCCAGATGATCTGGGGCGTAAAGGATATAATCATTTTCAGTTCCGGGATATGGGTAATCATACGGATGTTCGTATTAAGGCGTTGGCGGATTTTCTTTTCTCCCGCAGGCATGATGGTGATATACGAATCATCCTTTCCCTTAATATTATCGTAAAAGAATCTTTTGACGTAAGACGGACTTATCTTATAGGATTCTTCAAACAACCATGCTCCGTCAATGACGAAAGATGTTCGGATGGATTTGATTTGACCGATTTGTATCACATATTCCAACCCCTTCTTTATGAGCGTCTGATTATTTGCCGGAGTCATATAAGTATATACTGCGGTATCCATCTCCGAGGCCGCTTGTAAACGGTCTTCGCCTTCATAGTAATATACTTCGCCATTGTCGAATTCCGGACGTTTACCTTTTCCTGCGGGGATGGCGTATCTTCGATAAGGGGCGAGATAGGGGGCGTATGAATACGTCAGCCCGTCTTTCAATTTCTCGTAAAAGCCGGTGATCGATACCGATACTTTTTTAACCTCGAAAGAAAGCCCGATCTCGTTCTTCGTACTGCGGGCCGGCTTCAGTTCCGGGTTCGTCGTGTCAAGGACTTTGGTGGTAATCAATGCCATCGACGAATTGTCGGGATCGTAATAATTGACGCTGATATTGTCAAAATACGCTTTATCGGGAGCAATATAAGATAAGGTGGGCATTTTGGCGGAGACACCGTATCCGAAATTGATACTCAGGCGGTCGAACAAGTGATTATTTTCCTTATTGAGAATCTCCCAAGAAGTGTTTAGCCGTGGTTCTACCGATGAATAGTTACCCGGCTGAGTTTGTGAAAACCGAACGCCGGCTTGGGCTGTAAGGACGGTCTTGCCTATGGGTTGGATGAGCTTGTCTTCGACGAATAAAGCATAATTATGTAATACCGGCAGATCCTTTTGTGCCCGTGGGCGGATACTCGATTCGAGCGTAGACATCGGCGGTGTAGACAAATCATATTGAAGGCCCTCTCCATTATTGCCGTTGACGGCCATGTCGAATCCTCCTACCAATGAATTGACCGTATTACCGAATTGCCGGTTCAGGCTCCCTTTTATCTTGGCGAAAAAATTATACGGCTTCCCATCGGTCGTGTATTCACTGTAATATACTCCCGGTAGATAGTTTTCTTCAAACACTCCGTCAACGTAGGAGGTGGGATAGGGGACGACCCCTGTGGTAAGCGATTGTTCCTGTTTTACATAATTTTCCGCCCAGGAGTAATCTCCCGATAAGCTATATTCCAAATTCGTAATCCATGACTTGCGCAGCATCCATTTACCGCTTATGCCTCCACGGATTCCTTTGTTGGACGAACGGATGGCTTCCAGCTTATTTAATTGGGCATCCGTTTTATTTTCGTCAACCGTTTGGAAATAAGAAAGCCGGAAATTCAAATCCAACGGCTTCGTGTTTTCCATAAACGTGTTCGAATAAATGGCGGTTCCCGTCAAGCGTTTATATCCGCGATATTTATAACGAGTATCGTTATACGCCTGGGCATAATCTGTCGAGATATTCAATGTCCCGGTGCGGTTGGGCAAACGGAAACCTTTGGATAAGGAGGCTATCTTCGTGTTCGGATCAATGTTGGCTTTCACCCTCCACGGCTGGGCGCCCATTTTCGTTTTCACCAATACCACGCCGGAAGTAAGGTTTCCGTACTCCGAAGAAGGGATTCCCCGGATAACTTCCACCTCTTCGATATTATCGGCTGAGATTTCCCGGAGGTCGACACCCCGGCCGACCGTGTTGGCCGCCGTCGACAAATTCCCGGATCGGGAAGTGTTGACGGTTTGCATATTCGCGTCGTTCGACATCGGCGCGCCGTCCACCATCACCAGCGTACCCAATGCACTATTGGGATTGTCGGAAATCTCCCGCATCTTGACTTGTCCCGGTGAGGCCAGCGTCGGGTTTTCGGTTATCTGCCCCGGTAAGAGTTGAAAAATATCGGTAAGACTTTTCGGCTGAATATGTTCGATGGCCGTCGTCTGTATTTTTGAGGATGATCCCAGTTTGCCTTGCGTAGCCGTTACCGTTACTTGTTCCAGGGCAAGGCTTACGGGTTGTAGCTTTTCCCTCCATCCGTCGATATTCGAACGAAGCGTTTGTCTGACGGTTTTGTCCTTATATCCTAATAACCGGAATAAAAATGTATAATTCCCTTCGGGCACATTTTCAAAAGAAAATCGCCCCTGGTCGTCAGATACGGCCCAGATATCGAGTCCGTCGATGATGACCATCGCCATTTCAACCGGGTTCCCGTCAATGGAATCCGTGACTACTCCCTGAATGCTGAAACCGTTATTTTGAGCGTTTACGCTGCCACCGTAACAACACATGAACAGGCCCCCCATGAGGAATATCGCTTTGCAAGAAGATAAAATTTTTTTCATTATTAAAAAAGGATGTCCTCTTTATGTAAAACTTCCGGATAAAGCTTCATCCCATAATCTTTTTGAGGTAAGTATATAAGACGGCAAAAACCGAGCGAAAAGGAAGAGGCTGTAAACCCTCCCTTTCGTCGGTATAAAATATATCCGGTAATTCCGTAAAAATCCTGTTTATTTACTATTCTGCACCTCCCGATTAAAAATGTTTAGGCAGGACTTAGTTTGTAAATGACGGGATCGACAGGACGGTTATAAATGTTTTGAGGCGCAGAAGGAAGCCTCTTTCTTTTTTCGGCCCTTTTAGCGAGTCCCTCAATATATCTCTCGCATTGTTTCAACCGGTCGTATCCGAGCATGATGCCCAGAATAAAGTCCTCTTCGCACGTATAATCGCATAAGCGCTTTTGGCCAATCGTGCGGATGACATCGACGCAAGCCTTTGCTCCGAAGAAGACATTTATTTTCCGATCGGTAACCGGCATGAACATATAATCGACCTGCATTTTGGTTAATTTCTTCTCGATGGCCTCTTTTTTTGATACCTCAAAGGTGTACAAAGCCATGTTGCGAAGGCCTTTTTTATGCTCATACAACAGATGCGTGAATACGTCCATTCCGGGTTAATCCAGATACTGTTTCAAATCGTTTACCCAAGCATCGATGCGGCTTTCAGTCAAATCGCTTTCATTGTCGGCATCGAGGGCAAGTCCCACGAATTTTCCGTCTCTCACCGATTGCGAGTCATCGAAAGTATAACCGTCGGTCGAAACTTCCCCAACGAATTGAGCGCCGGTTTGGGCGAAATCATCGTAAAGAATTCCGATAGCATCTACAAACGTGTCGGGATATCCGGCCGAATCTCCTACTCCAAACAACGCAATTGTTTTGCCTTGCAGCTTCAGGTTTTTGATTTTGGACGAGAAAACATCCCAATCGTCTTGCAACTCGCCTACACTCCACGTAGAAGTGCCAAGAAGCAACACGTCCGCCGATTCGAAATCTTCGACCGTAGCGTCGCTTACATCGATTAATTTTGGGGAATAGTCTGCCAGTTTATCGGCAATCAACTCCGCAGCTTCGCGGGTGTTATCGGTACTTGAACCGTAAATAATTGCTATTGATTTCATCTTTTATTTTAATCTTTAATTTAAAAATACAAAGTAAAGGTATAAAATAATAGCGGTCAATCATCAAAAATAATGACTTTCTTATGAAAAATACCTAGAAATAGGGATGCCATTGAAGCAATCTTCATCAATCTCTCTAAATCTACTGCTTCAATAATCTTTACTCAATCGATAAACCGCTTCGTCAGGTCGTCGTAAGCGTCAATGCGCCGGTCGCGGAGGAAAGGCCACCACCGGCGGACGTTTTCTGTGCGGGTTTTGTCAATCTCGATAATTGCGTCGGCTTCCTGATCATCGGGAGCCTCATAGAGTAACTCGCCTTGTGGGCCGGACACAAAGCTATTTCCCCAGAACGTAATGCCATTGGTTTGTCCCGAAGGATCGGGCTCGAAGCCAACGCGGTTGACGGCGATTACCGGGATGGCGTTCGTAACGGCGTGCGCGCGTTGCACCGTTATCCACGCTTGGCGTTGGCGGTTCTTTTCTTTTTCGTCGTCAGAAGATTCCCAGCCGATGGCGGTCGGGTAGATGAGTACTTCGGCGCCCGCGAGAGTCATCAGCCGAGCGGCTTCCGGGTACCACTGGTCCCAACAAATAAGGACTCCGAGCCGCCCGACCGATGTGCTGATCGGCGTGAAACCCAGATCGCCGGGCGTGAAATAAAACTTTTCGTAATACGCCGGGTCGTCGGGGATATGCATTTTGCGGTATTTCCCGGCAATGGTACCGTCTTTCTCTATCACCACCGCCGTATTATGATATAGTCCGGCGGCACGCTTCTCAAAGAGCGATAACACAATTACTACGCCGAGCTCTTTGGCCAACCGGCCGAACGATTCGGTAGACGGGCCGGGGATGGATTCGGCCTGATCGAATACCGAAACGTTTTCCGTTTGGCAGAAATACAGGCCATTGTGCAACTCCTGCATCACAATCAGGTCGGCGCCTTGGGCCGCAAGGCTGCGTATCTTCTTCTGTAACCGAACAATATTCTCTTCGATATTGAGCGTGTTGTGCTGCTGTATAATTCCTATTTTCATTTTGTAGCTGTTGAAAGTCGAAAGTCAAAAGTCGGACGTCTAATGTCGAAAGGCGACGAGGAACGCGTTTTAAAGAAATCCCTCGGGAAACTGCATGGCGATACAGTGCAGCGATCCGTGCTGTTTAATCAGGGCGCGGCAATCGATGGCAATGACTTCCCGTTCGGGGAATATGCGTTGCAGTTGCCGTTTCGCCCGGTCATCGGCCGGCGTTCCATAAGCCGGCATCAATACCGCTCCGTTGATGATAAGGAAATTGGCATACGTTGCCGGGAGTCTGCGCCCGTCGTGATATACCGGATCGGCCATGGGCAGAGGTACCAACGTGTATGGTTTGCCTTGCCATGTGGTGAACGTACGGAGTTGTTCCTCCATGCGTTGCAGTTCCTCAAAATGCTCATCGGTTTCATCCGTGCATTGTACGTAGGCGATCGTTTCTTCGTTGCAAAAGCGGGCCAGCGTATCGATGTGGTTATCGGTATCGTCGCCTGCCAGATAGCCGTGGTGGAGCCATAGTACGCGTTCTATTCCTAATGTCTGTTTCAGCTTAACCTCGATATCCTGTTGCGTCATCGGTTGATTGCGGTTGGGCGCCAGCAGACAGGCCGATGTGGTGAGTAACGTCCCTTTTCCGTCATTCTCGATAGAGCCCCCTTCCAAAATAAAATGGAAGTGATTAAACTGCGATACTTCTCCATCAAAGAAGCCATTGAAATATAGTTTGGGTGTGATCTGATTATCGTAATTTGCGGGGAACTTCAATCCCCAGGCATTGAATTCGAAATCGAGGATGGCCGGGTTGTTTCGGATAAACACCGAAATACCTCCGTGATCACGGGCCCATGTATCGTTGCTCTCAATCTCCGCCGTGATAAGACGCCTTTGCTCCATTTTTGTAAAATAACGGGTGACTTGCTCTTTCTTGCGACAGACGACGAGCAGTTTTTCCCGTTTTAGAATCTCTTTCGAAAGCGCCACATAGCATTCGGTAACTTCCTCCAGCATATCGGCCCAGTCGGTTTCTTCATGCGGCCATGTGAGTTGTATGCCGCTTTGGGGATACCATTCCGGGGGGAAATAGATTCTATTATACAGATACATAACTTACCCTTCCATGTTGCCTCTGACGATACCCCTCATGGACGAACGCACAAACTCCAGGATGTGCTGCCTTTCGGGGGTCGAGGGCAATTCTCTTTCGATTCGTTCTATAGCTTGGGTGGTATTGTACCCCGATTGATACAGGTAGCGGTAAATCTCCTGTATACCGTTGATCTGTTCACTGTTGAATCCCCGTCTTCTCAGTCCGACGATATTCAATCCCATGAATGTAATCGGTTCGCGTCCCACCATGATGTACGGGGGAATATCTTTCGGTATTTTAGAGCCGCCTTGTATCATGGCATGCGCGCCGATTCTTGAAAATTGATGAACCAGCGTACCGCCGCTAAGGATGGCATAGCTGTCGATTTCAATCTCTCCGGCAAGCTGTGTTGAATTGCCGAGAATCACATGGTCGCTCAATTCACAATCGTGCGCCACATGACTATAAGCCATGATGAGGCAGTTGTTGCCGATTTTGGTAAATCCCTTCGAAGCTGTTCCCCGGTTGACGGTTGCGCATTCTCTGATCATCGTATTATCGCCGATAATGGCGACCGTTTCTTCTCCTTTAAACTTCAGGTCTTGCGGAATGCCGGCGATTGTGGCATGAGGAAATATCGTACAGTTCTTACCGATTCGAGCGCCGCTCAGCACGGTCGCTTGAGTCATGATGCGCGAGCCGTCGCCTATTTCGGTGTTTGCGTCGATATAGGCGAAAGGCTCAACGATGATATTCTTGCCGAGTTTGGCTTCGGGATGTATAAATGCTAAAGTTGATACCGTATTCATAATCTCTCAATATGGGTGCCGGATTATTTATTTTTAATGATCTGTGCCGTAAAATCGGCTTCGGATACTACTTTTTCACCGATGAATGCCAGTCCCCGCATGGAGGAAATATTTCGTCGTAAGTCACTCGTCAGTTCAACCCGGAAGATGACTGTATCGCCCGGTACTACTTTATGCCGGAATTTCACATTGTCGATCTTGAGGAAATACGTAGAATAACGTTCCGGTTCATCCAGTTGCGACAGGACGAGTAACCCTCCCGTTTGCGCCATGGCTTCCACCAGCAGAACGCCCGGCATAATAGGTTCCTGGGGGAAATGCCCCATAAAGAAGGGTTCGTTGGTCGTCACGTTTTTCACTCCGACGATATATTTGTCCGTTTTACGGATAATTTTGTCGACCAATAAAAAAGGATATCGATGCGGAAGCAGTTCGCGGATGCGGTTATTGTCCATCAGCGGCTCCTCGTTTACATTATAGATAGGAGGTTGGACTTCATTGAGTTTTATATCTTTCCGAATTAACCGGGCTAATTGGTTGTTGATATGGTGTCCCGGCCGCGTAGCGATTAACCGTCCTTGGATCGGTTTTCCGATAAGGGCCATGTCACCGACAATGTCGAGTAGTTTGTGACGGGCGGGCTCATTCCGGAAAGCCAGTTTGCGATGATTGAGGTAACCCAATTCGTTGGCGTCGTGTCGTTGTACGTGAAGAGCGTCGGCGATTTCATCTAATTCCGGTTGCGACAGTTTCCGCTCATAAATAACGATGGCGTTGTCCAGATTACCGCCTTTTATAAGACCGGCCTGACGCAGTTGCTGTATCTCCCGCACAAAAACGAATGTCCGCGAAGGAGCAATTTCGGTTTCGTACTCCGACATATCGTCGAGGATCGCCGATTGGTTGGGGATGTACATCGAGTCGAATTCGATATACGAATTGATGCAAAAGCTATCGTCCGGCAAAAGTGTTAGTTTGGAACCGGTTTCGGGGTCGGAAACCTCGAGTTTCTTGCGGACGATATAGAAGTCTTTGTCTTTTTTTTGTTCTACGATTCCCGCATTCTTAATGGCTTTTACATATTCGATGGCGCTTCCGTCCAAAATTGGAAATTCCGATGTGTTTACTTCGATCAGGCAATTATCGATTCCCAATGCATAGAGGGCGGAGAAAGCATGTTCAACGGTGCTGATTGTGACATCTCCCTTTCCTAAGACCGTACCTCTGCGGGTATTTACGACATTTTCCGCCAAAGCGTCTATCGTCGGTTGGTCGGGAAGATCTACTCGTTTAATCTTGTAACCGTGATCTTCTTCGGCCGGATGGAAGGATATGGTGATATTCAGCCCTGTATGCAGCCCTACACCTTTTAATGTAAAGCTGTTTTTTAACGTTCTTTGTTTCACTTTATCGATTTTTTTATTCTCTATAACTCTTTTTGCTGCAAATATACATGATAATTTTTTATTTCATCCACAGATGAATAAATAATTGTCTTCCGCCATGCGAACCATTTGTTGCGCGTGCACTGCGAACGATCGGCTGTTGGCTTTTGCCTCCGTTCGGTTTTTTTCTTACCTTTACGGTCCGACTGAATGAATTTATCAATAAAGATCGAAAATGAGAAACTGTTTTACTTGCCTGATCATTTTTACAATGGGTGTGTTATCGGTGCGCGCCGATGAAGGAATGTGGATGTTGCATCTGCTTAAAAAACAACAATATCCCGCCATGCGGCAACTCGGATTGAAGCTAGAGGATTACGATATTTATAATCCCGATGGGAGTTCGTTGAAAGATGCGGTCGTGCAATTCGGCTCAGGATGTACCGGAGAGGTAATCTCGTCGCAAGGATTGGTGTTGACCAATCACCATTGCGGATACGGACAAATTCAGCAGCACAGTACATTGGAAAACAACTATCTTGAAAACGGTTTTTGGGCGATGACGCAGGCGCAGGAATTACCCAATGACGGGCTGACCGTCACCTTTATCGATAAAATAGACGATGTGACCGACTATGTGAAAGCGTGTTTGTTGCGTGACAAGGAAAAAGATACCCAAGGAGTGCTTTTTCTCTCTCCCGCTTATTTGAACGGCCTGGCGCGCGAGCATGCCGGAAAAGAATTCCTCGAAACCCATCCCGGAACTGCGGTCGAAATAAAGCCGTTTTTTAACGGTAACCGCTATTATATGTTTACGAAAAAGATTTATTCCGATGTGCGTTTGGTGGGAGCCCCGCCCAGCTCTATCGGAAAGTTCGGCGCGGATACCGATAACTGGATGTGGCCGAGGCATACGGGCGATTTCTCTCTCTTCCGTATCTATGCCGATAAAAACGGTAATCCGGCCGCTTATTCCCCCGACAACGTACCGTTGAAACCAAAACGCTGGCTGACGATTTCCACGCAAGGGGTGCAGGAAAATGACTTCGCCATGTTGTTGGGCTTTCCGGGAACGACGCATAAATATTACACTTCGTGGGAGGTTGCCGAAAGGCGTGATATCGATAATGCCGTGCGTATCCGCATGCGTGAAGTACGGCAGGAGGCGATGCTTGAAGAGATGCTGCGCGATCCGGGGGTCAAAATCCAATATGCCGCCAAATATTCGGGATCGACCAACGGGCACAAAAATGCCATCGGCTCGAATTGGGCGATTGATTTACGTGATTTGGAACAGGTGAAAAAGGAACAGCAAGACCGCCTTTTGGATTGGGCCGGGAAGAATAATCTTCGTCAGTATCCGGAGGCCATTGAGGCTATTGCCCGTATGGTGCAGGAGAGAGCGGATTTGCGTTACCGAGAGCGAATGCTGTCCGAAGGCATTCTTCGTGCGGTGGAATTTGTGTCGGTTCCGACTGCCGGCAGTAAAGCGCTTATCGCCGCTTTGAATAAAAAGGATGTGGCGGAGATTGAAAAACAAAAAAAACAGTTGAGTGACGATTACCGGAAGTTCGCAGATAAAGATTATAATGCGGCGGTCGATCGGAAAGTGGCGGCGGCCATGATTGCCGAATATATGGCATCGGTACCGAGGGAAAAACAGCCGGCTTGTTTTCAGGTTGTCTATGAAACCTTCGAAGGCGATGCGGGGCGGTTTGTGGAGGCACTCTTCGATCGTTCTGTTTTCGGAAGCGGGGAGAATCTGCAACAATTTTTATCGGGCCGTTTGGAGGCAACGACGCTGGAGGCCGATCCCATGCTTACTTTCGTGCGGGGTGTAAACGAAGAGTTCGTCCGGCTTCGTTCGCAGCTCAGCGCGTATGACGATGCTTTCGAGATCGCCCGGCGCACTTATATGGAAGGGATATTACGGATGGATGGCGAGGATGCCCATTTCCCCGATGCAAACCTGACCCTTCGTTTGTCGTATGGGCAAGTGAAAGGGTATCGTCCCCGCGATGCCGTTTCTTACGGCTATCAGTCCACGATGGGTGGAATGATGGAAAAAGAAGATCCCGATAATTGGGAGTTTGTGGTACCCGGCAAGTTGAAAGAGCTATACCGTCGCGGCGATTTTGGCCGCTATGCCCGTGCAGACGGCAAGATGCCGGTGGCGTTTATTGCGACCACCCATACGACGGGAGGAAATTCGGGCAGCCCCGTGATGAACGGCAAAGGTGAACTGATCGGGATTAATTTCGACCGTAATTGGGAAGGCGTCGGCGGGGATATTCAATTCCTGCCCGACTATCAGCGAAGTATTATTGTGGATATCCGCTATGTGTTGTTTATCATTGATCGATATGCCGGAGCAACCCACCTTATAGAAGAGATGGATCTGCGGTAAGATGATGTACGATGTTTGTCCCCGTCTGTTTCGTTATTTTGTTTCCTGAACGACCTTTGAGCGGATGATATTTGTCCACAGCGCATACGCTTCGGGCGTAAGATGTAATCCGTCGCCGGTGTACGACGCAATGAGCTTTCCGGAAGCGTCTGCGAAGTAGGAAAAGAGATTGATGAAAGGGATGTTCTCTGCATCGGCCAACGCTTTTAGTTTCCGGTTGAGCGAGAGGATACGCTCTTCTTTCCCTTTAAGCCGGGAATAGCGCGCGAAATCGTTATTGACCGGTAAGACACTTTGGATATAGATTTCCGTTTGCGGCGAATCGTTTTTTACCGCCTGAATAATCTGCCGGTAATTATCGACGATGGTTTTCTCGTCTCGCGCCAGCGAAATATCATTGATTCCGGCCATGATAAAAAACTTTGCCGGTTGCGACTGTACGATTTCGTCGATGCGTGCCAACATGCCTTCGGTGTTATCTCCCGAAATGCCCCGGTTGAGTACGTCGCTTCCCGGAAAATACGATTCCCATTCACCCGCTTGGGTGATGCTGTTGCCGAAGAAAACAATCTGCCCTTTTTGTAGCGGGTGCTCGCCGAAATAAGCCATACGGGTATTGTAGGTTTCGGTATGGAAATCTTCCACAATGGTTTTGGAAGAGGAACATTGGGCCAATAGGATGCTCCCCAACGCGATGGAGAGTAAGAAAAAGAACTCTTTGATTTTCATTTTTCTACTAAGGATAATTGGTGTTTGATCATTTCCCGTGTTTCGTCGCTTACCGCTACGAGCGGGAGGCGTAATACGTTTTCAGTAAGTCCTTTTAGGTGTAACATCGCTTTTACGCCGGAAGGATTTCCATCGCAAAATAGCAACCGGATCAATTCCGTGAAAGATTGTTCAATTTCTTCGGCTTTCGTCCATTGGTTGTCGAGAGCATGGTGTACCATTTTGCCGAAAGCATGCGGAAAGGCGTTTCCCAATACCGAAATAACGCCCGCTCCTCCGGCTCTGATAATGGGAAGGGTCATAGCATCATCGCCCGAAATAACCGAAAAGCCTTCGGGTGCTCCGGCGATAATTTCTTTCGCTTGCGCGAGATTACTCGAAGCTTCTTTGATAGCGATGATATTGCCGCACGATCGGGCAATGCGCAATGTGGTTTCCGCCGTCATGTTGACACCTGTCCGTCCGGGTACATTATAAAGAATAAGAGGTAGGGGCGACGCTTCCGATAAGGTGCAATAGTGACGGTATAATCCCTCCTGCGAAGGCTTGTTGTAATAAGGTGTTACCGACAAAACGGCGCTGATACCCGTCATGTCGATTGAGCGGAGTTTTTCCGCCAGGGCAACGGTGTTATTTCCTCCGACTCCCATTATCACCGGCACTTTCCCTCGGACCGTGTCGGTAACAAAACGAATAATGTCCGACTGTTCCCGTTCGGAAAGAGTCGGTGTTTCGGCAGTGGTACCGAGGGCTACCAGGTAATCAACGCCGCCGTCGAGGAGATAATCCAACAATTTATGCAGCGCGTTGTAGTCCACTGAATAATCTGCATGAAAAGGAGTGGCCAATGCAACGCCTAATCCTTTTAATTTTACATTTGGCATGGAATGTCTGTTATTTCTTGCAATTTACTTCTTTAAGAAACAGGTTGTATACAAATTGTTCTTAATTACGCAAAGGTACATAATTTTTAAAACCTTACAAAGAAAAGATGAACGATGAAAGATGAACGATGAAAGATGAATGATGAATGATGAACGATGAATGATGGATGATGGATGATGAATGATGAACGATGGAGAAAAAAACTTAACGGACAGGAAGAATGCAATATATTTTCGTACTTTTGTACCGATTTAATAATTTGCTATATATCAAAACGACGTTATAAATGCATCACGTAGAACTTAGTGAACAAGAAATTATTCGCAGACAAAGTCTCGATGAGTTACGCACGCATGGAATAAATCCTTATCCGGCTGATCTATATCAGGTCGATGCCTACTCTACCGATATTAAAAACGAGTTTACCGACGAAGCCGGACGGCGGCAGGTAAGCATTGCCGGGCGTATTATGAACCGCCGTATCATGGGTAAAGCTTCTTTCTTCGAACTGCAAGACTCGAAAGGCAGAATACAAGTGTATATTACCCGCGACGATATCTGTCCCGACGAGAATAAAGACCTTTATAACATCGTATTTAAAAAACTACTCGACATAGGCGATTTTGTCGGTATTACCGGTTTTGTGTTCCGCACGCAGATGGGCGAAATATCGGTACATGCACAATCCCTCACCGTTTTATCCAAATCGTTACGGCCCCTGCCCGTTGTCAAAATGAAAGACGGGGTGGCTTACGATAAGTTTTCCGATCCCGAACTGCGTTACCGGCAGCGGTATGTCGACTTGCTGGTCAACGATCACGTAAAAGAGATTTTCTTAAAGCGTACGAAAATATTCAATGCCATGCGCGAATATTTCAATCATCACGGTTATCTGGAAGTCGATACGCCCGTATTGCAAAGCATTCCGGGAGGAGCGGCGGCGCGTCCGTTCATCACGCATCACAATGCCCTCGATATCGACTTGTATCTGCGCGTCGCGAACGAGCTCTATCTAAAACGGCTCATCGTGGGAGGCTTCGAAGGCGTGTATGAATTTTCGCGGGATTTCCGTAACGAAGGGATGGACCGGACGCATAACCCGGAGTTTACGGTGATGGAAATCTATGTGGCGTATAAAGATTATAAATGGATGATGGAGTTCACCGAGCAAATGCTCGAGTATACCGCCCTGCAAGTGTTGGGTACCACCAAAACAAAGGTCGGCGAACAGGAAATCGACTTCAAGGCGCCTTACAAGCGCATCACGATGCTCGACGCCATCAAAGAGCATACCGGCATCGATATCAGCGGTATGAACGAACAGCAGTTACGCGAAGTATGCGACCGGTTGGGGGTAGAATATGACGAAACCATGGGGAAAGGAAAACTTATCGATGAGATATTCGGCGAAAAGTGCGAGGCTTCGTATATCCAGCCGACTTTTATCATTGATTATCCCATCGAAATGTCGCCGTTATGCAAGCGCCATCGCGACAATCCCGAACTGACCGAACGTTTCGAACTAATGGTAAACGGGAAGGAACTGGCGAATGCGTACTCTGAATTGAATGACCCGATCGACCAACGCGAGCGCTTCGAAGAGCAATTGCGCCTTTCGGAAAAAGGGGACGACGAAGCGATGTATATCGATCAGGACTTCCTCCGCGCCCTCGAATACGGAATGCCTCCTACGGCGGGGATGGGAATCGGAATGGACCGCCTGACGATGTTGCTCACCGGACAGACAACCATTCAGGAAGTGCTTCTCTTCCCCCAGATGCGTCCCGAGAAAACCGTTCAAAAAGATGCCGACCAGGCTTATATTCAGGTGGGAGTCCCGGAAGAGTGGATCCCCGTGTTGCAAAAGGCCGGATATAACCGTGTCGCGGATTTGAAAGAGGTAAATCCCAACAAATTACACCAGGAAATTTGCGGATTGAATAAGAAACTGAAAATGGGTTTGAACAATCCTGCTCCCGATGAAGTTAAAGAATGGACAACCCGTGCCGGCGAATAATCGCCAAACAGCATAATAATCAAAAGGACTTCAATAAACAGTCGAAATGAATTCATTCGGAAAAATTTGTATCGTAGGAGGCGGAACGTGGGGTACCGCATTGGCCAAGATCGTATTGATGACGCAAAAGAATATCAATTGGTATATTCGTCGTGACGAGCAAATAGAGGGTTTTTACAAGTTAGGCCACAACCCGAATTATCTGACCAATGTGAAATTCAATCTGGCCCAGATTACCTTTTATTCCAATATCGAAAAAGCGATAAAGGACTCCACCACGCTCATCATCGCCGTTCCCTCTCCTTATGTGAAGCAATATTTCCGACGGGTATGGAACAGTGCGTTCAAGGGGAAAATCGTTTTTTCGGCTCTAAAAGGGATTGTGCCCGGAGACAATATGGTGATGAGCGAATACCTGGCCGATAATTTTAAAATCCCCCAGGAAAACATCGGGGTGATTTCCGGCCCGTGCCACGCCGAAGAGGTGGCATTGGAAAGGCTTTCTTTCCTTACCTTCGCCAGTAAGGATACGGAAAAAGCGAAAACCCTCGCCGCCGGTCTTACTTCCCGCATTCTGAAAACAAAATTTTCGAATGATGTCGTGGGGATCGAATTGGCGGCTGTGTTGAAGAATATTTACGCCATCATATCGGGTGTATGCCAGGGATTGCAATACGGCGATAATTTCCAGGCGGTGCTGATGAGTAATTGCGCCAAGGAAATGGAACGCTTTCTCGATGGAATCGTCCCGATGGAACGGAATATTTGCGAACAGCATTATTTGGGCGATATGCTCGTTACGGCTTATTCGCAGTTCAGTCGCAACCGTACACTGGGAACAATGCTCGGCAAAGGCTATTCGGTGAAAACGGCGCAACTCGAAATGGAAATGATTGCCGAAGGGTATTACGGCGCCAAATGTATCGCCGAAATGAACGAGCGTTTTAAAATCGACATCCCCATCTCCCGCACCGTCTATGAAATTTTGTATGAACGGTTGCGCCCACAGGCGGCGGTCGATAAATTGATCGAACTTTTCTGATAATAGTCACCAGACAAATGAAGTCTAAAGAATTGCTGACCGCAAACGTTAGACTTTAGACATCTACATCATACTTAAAATAAAATGCATTATGAGTATTCAATTAACTATTAAACATCTTGCCGGCATTGTATCGGAAGAAGATATTCTCCGGCAATCGGCGCAAGCCTCCGAATGTAATCAGGCATTGTATAATGGAAGTCGTGAAGGAAACGATTTTATCGGATGGGTAGGCTTGCCTTCATCCATCACGGAAGAACAACTCCGTGACATTGAAGATACTGCCGTCGAACTTCGCACGCGTTGCCAGGCGGTGGTTGTTGTCGGGATAGGGGGAAGCTATCTGGGCGCCCGAGCCGTTATCGATGCGCTTTCTTCCTCGTTGGACTGGCTGTCGGCGAAGCGCGAGCATCCGGTTATCCTGTATGCGGGTAACAATATCAGTGAAGATTATCTGTCTGAACTCACCGAATACTTGAAAGATAAAGAATTCGGTATTATTAATATTTCAAAATCGGGAACCACAACCGAACCGGCGATCGCTTTCCGTTTGTTGAAAGCCCAACTCGAAAAGCAAGTCGGCCGTGAAGAGGCTAAAAACCGCATTGTGGCGATTACGGATGTGGCGAAAGGCGCCTTGCGTTCGCTTGCCGTGACCGAGGGTTATAAAACATTTGTGATCCCCGATGATGTAGGCGGCCGTTATTCGGTGCTTACCCCGGTGGGATTGTTGCCCATCGCCGTAGCGGGCATCAATATCCGTGAACTGGTTAAAGGGGCGGTCGAAATCGAACAGGCAACACAACCTTCGGTGTCGTTCGAATATAACCTTCCGGCCATTTATGCCGTTATACGGAATGAACTCTATAAGAGAGGAAAGAAAATTGAGATACTGGTCAACTATCATCCCAAGTTGCACTTCTTTGCCGAATGGTGGAAGCAGCTTTTCGGCGAAAGCGAAGGAAAAGACCAACTGGGTATTTTCCCGGCAGCCGTCGATTTCACGAGCGATCTTCACTCTATGGGACAATGGATTCAACAGGGGGAACGGACGATTTTCGAAACGGTGATTTCGATTAAAGAACCGAATCGGTCGGTAAGGATCCCGCATGACGATGTGAATCTCGACGGACTCAACTTCCTGGCCGGCAAACGGGTCGACGAGGTGAATAAAATGGCCGAATTGGGAACCCGTATTGCGCATGTCGACGGCGGCGTGCCGAATGTCCTGCTGGAGATTCCCGAACTGTCGGCCAAGTATATCGGCCAGCTTATCTATTTCTTCGAAAAGGCCTGCGGCATCAGCGGCTACCTGCTGGGGGTGAATCCTTTCAATCAACCCGGCGTGGAAGCTTACAAGAAGAACATGTTCGCCTTGCTCGACAAGCCCGGTTATGAAGCGGAAAGCAGAGTCATCAAGGAGAGGATTTAAGTAGATTGATGGTAGATTGAAAATAGATTGATAAAGATTGATCTAAGATTGAAACAGATTGTGAAGGGGCGGGAGAATGACTTCCGCTCCTTTTCTGTTTTTTGCCGCGATAATTCCGCCGCATCCGAAACGGAGGTAATGGTGAAAGAGAAAAGCAGTCTTATAACCGGTCTTTTTCGGATTCCCCGGCTCCTGTTCCTTTATATTTCGATTTGGTCATATTCAAATCATACGATAAAGTCAGGGATATCGCGTGTGACGCTCCCGTCGTCACATAATCGTAAGAGACCGTATTGGTAAATACGCCGTTTTTCTGCTTCAATGTATTCAGGAAATCGCTGGCTCTTAATGATACGGACAAACCCGATTTGAACTTTTTCTGTACCGTGCCGCTCATGTAAAACATCCCGAAAGAATATAAGGCCCTGTCATTGCCTTTACTCAAGTAAAATGCATTCAGATAAAGATAATATTCCGACGGTAACGTGAACCGATTCCTGAATATGATCTGGCCGAGCGGCTTATTGTATGAGCGGCGGGGATTTCCGTATTTCAGATCCTGAAACTGGATATACGTCTGCACGGAAGGCTGCCATATTTTCGTGGTGTGGGAATAAACAGCCGTAAGGCTATAGATATTATAGTCCGGAAGATTTATGTCTTTGCTTACGATAGACTTTCCGTCATTAAACTCTTCATATACGGGAGAGATATCTTGCTTCCGGTGAGTGATGTCGCCCATCAGTTGAAAATCCTTCCAAGATAAATCGAAGCCTCCGTTATACCGCGTGGAAGGTTTTAAGTAAGGATTCCCCGTTTCCCATAATGTATGCGAAACATACGTATAATTACTCGTTAAGAGACTGTAACCGGGACGAAAAATATAGGTCTTGTACCGCAGGTTTAGCGTCACGTCCTTTATATTGAATTTTATTCCGGCATAAGGCAGCCAGTTGTTGTATTTTTTGGACTGTTCCGAGATGATGCTGTCATTTTGTTTATACGTGAAATCATTCCGCTCATACCTCACACCGGCATAAAAATTTGTTCGCTTTAGGCTATAATCATATTCCGCAAACAACGCGTACAGGTTCTGCTGTGTATTGTCTTTTGTCGTTTTCAAAAAAGAGGTTTCCGTACTCGTTTTATTGTCAAATAACTGTTCCCTGCCGGTATGGCTGAATTCTCCTCCGTAGAGCAACTCTCCTTTTGCCACAGGCGTCGAAACCTCCAGTTTGGCGGCATATAAATCGTAGCTGCTGTTAAAGTGAGTGAGGATGTTTTGTTTATCATACGCACTTAAACTTATTTCCGAAGTCGTGTTTACCTTCGCCTCATCACCATGCAGATAGTCGGCGTCGAAAGAAAGGTTCGATTTGCCGACCTTTTGAATAAGATACGCATTAAGGCTGTGACGCGAATCGTCGCTGTGTATCGACGTAGTGCCGGAAAATGTTTCCGGATCGTTGCCGTCAGTTTCTGTATTTATTTGAGAAGCCAAGATAAAATCGACTTTGGGTGTTCTTTTCCATTCGTATCTTACTCCCAAAGAATTGGATGAACCGTAGTCATAATTGAAACCCGATTGCCACGTATAACGGTTCGCGCTGTTTTCCGCCGTCCCATACGTATCGGTGCGCGTTATCGCTTCTTGTCCGAAAGCCTCGTGATACTCCCTTTTTTGTTTAAAAGCGGTGGAAGAAAAATTCACATTGCTGAAAAGCTGCATGCCGTTGGAAAAAGAATACATCAGGTGAAGATTTTCGTTGGTCGACCATTTCTCGTCCTTCGTTACCGAAGCCAAAGCCGAGCCGCTTAATCCCTGTCCCTGTTTCTTTTTCGTTTTGATGCGGATAACCGAGGTGATTTCCGAACCGTACCGTGTGCCGGGATTGGTAACGATGTCCACCGATTCCACATCCGAGGAATGAATCGTAGTCAATTCCGACAAATCCCTTATCTTGCGGTTATTCAGATAGAACTCAGGCTTCCCGTGTCCCAACACGGTAAAATCGCCGTTCTCTCCCGCAATCAGGGGGAGTTGTGACAAGAGTTGATCCAGTGTGCCGATGCGGGAGAGCGGGGTGGCTTCTATGTTGACGCTAAGGCCTTCCTTTGTGGGGCGGAATAACTTGCGGTATCCCACCACTTGTAGCTCCTGTAAAAGCTGCGTGTCTTCCTGCAATTTTATCCGGAATCCGTTTGCCTGTACTTGAGACGGCGAGTAGTTTTCCGTTTTAAAACCGATGCAACTGACGGCAAGGAAATAATCCCCGGCCGGAGTTTCTACCGTAAAACTCCCGTCATCGGCCGTCACCACACCGCTATAAAAGGCCGAATCGGGCAATGTATGGACAATCACATTGGCATAAGGCACGGGAGAATTCTGTTCGGAAACTACTTTTCCCTTAATCTCCAAAGGCTTATCGGACTGTGCGCATAAGCTGGAATAAGCGGCCGTAAAAATGATCGCAAAGAATAATAAACAGTTGTTTCGCATCATGTTAGTTTTTTTATAAGACGTATTTAAAAGAGGATTCCTTACAAGGATACATACCTGATTGCTCTCATACGGATATGGAAAGAATGTGATTTAAAACGATAATGATATTCCTTCCTCTTTACTTTTGACCACATTGTCGAGTTTGATTTTTTCTTTGCTGTTCCGCCGGAACGTATAGCGCAACAAGACCCACGGATGGGCGGACATATCGGTCATCCGCTTTAAAAGATAAGAATTATATGTTCCGCTTTGGGTGGTTGTTTCCGTACTCAACTTGCCGATGAAGTAGGGAAGCGCTACGGCAACATAAAAATCTTTCGTGAAATTATAATTCACCTGGAATTGTGAATAAGAAGGCGTCAATTGTCTGATGCGCGAAATGGGCGTATATTCATAATTCCGCCAGGTAACATCTCCCCCGAAAATCCATTTCTTATAATATATCCAGATGCCACCGTAAAGAGACACACTTTCTTTAGGGGACAGGCCGGAGAAGTAATCCGTGTTGTGCATGGCCCCCATGTAAATATTTCCAAGGCCGTTTTTCAGGCGGTAATTGACGGAGCCTCCCATGGAAAGCGTTTTAAGATGACCGGTATTCCGATAGGTATTCACGAAAATTCCGTTCTCACTGTAACCGGACGGTTGTATGATGTCGGTAGAAACGGTATACGATGCGGAGGGAGTGATATAAAATCCTTTTTTATTAAACGTATGCGATGCTTCCAATCGATGCGTTTGCTCGGGCAGTAATCCGGGGTTCCCTCTCGTTATAACCAATGAATCGGTCGAGGTGTTATGGGGATTCAATTGCCCCACATTGGGAGATTGGTTGGTGAGCATATAGTTTATTCTCGTCGAATGATGCTTGTTGAAGTTGTAGGTACCGCTTAAAGAGGCGCGGGGTTTTATATACCGGTTGGAAGCATCGCCCGCTTTCAACCAGATGCCTTCCAGTCCCGCAGAAGCCATATACAAAAGATTTCCCGCTTTACTGCCGAAAGAAGCATACAGGTATTCGTTCCATGCCCGGTGATGAAAGACCGGAACATTCTCGCTGACTTTGTCGATACGGTCGTTTACAAAATCGGTTGCACTTCCGATATTCAAGCTGTTTACGTTGTTCCACTCCCACGAATAATCGACGTTCAAGCTTGCCGACGAACGGTTGTTTTTGTATTCATACAGATTATTATACATTCGGTCGGGATAGGCCTCATGGCGTTCTCCCGTATTGTTGTCGCCGTTTTTATTGTAGGCAAGGGTTGTTTCCAACATCTTGTTTTCTGAAAAATCGTGCCGGTAATACAGGCTCGAGGTAAGGATAGAGGCATCGTTACGGTTGAGGGAGGTGTAATGGAAATCCTGCGTTTTCGCCGTTTCGTATCGTCCGTTTCCCGCTGTCTCCGATTTTTTATTATTCCATTTTCCATAAATATGGGCAGCCAGATAATCCTTATCGGTGATGCTCCATTTGAAGAGCAATTCGCCCAATGCTTCCCGGTCGTTATCTCTTAATTTTCCCGCACTTTGCTTAAAATACCCGGTATCTTTTTGCCGGGTTTCGGATTCCCCGTCATCATTATAGGTAATATCGCCGGCGCCTCTTCCGTATAAAGAGTATTTGGAATTTCCTACTTCGAAATAAACTACGCCAAAACTGTTTCGCAGGGGAATGTCGTGCCGGGTGGCTGTTTGGAAAAATTGATACGGCGCACGTTTTTTCTTGAGTTTGAGATTTAGAATGTTTTTCGCGCCTGTCCGCAGATAACGGGCGCCTACCACATCAATAACTTCCACCGATTCAATTTCCTTGGGATCGATAGGCGTGATACCCGAATTGACCGCTTTTCCGTCAATCAACACCAAGGGAAAGCTCCCGTCCTCCATTTTTACGGACTGCAAGGCTTCGTTTACAATCAGCCTCGGAATTTCACGCAAGGCTCGGTAGGGGTCTCCGCTGTTTTTCGCTTTATCCGAAAGATAAAATAGTTCTCCGGTGGCGGTACGCTTCACCATCTCTCTGCGATCGGCTGTAACCGTAAAATCATCCAGTTGAATGTTTCTCTCTTCCATCAAAATGAACACTGTCTGTATATTGCGTTGAATTATTCTTTTTTCTTCCAAAGAAGTGAACCCGGGATAGGAAATTTGCAGCGAATATTCTCCTCTAGGAAGCTCGTCCATTACAAAGCGGCCCTTTTCATTGGTTAATGCGGCGGCAAACAACGAATCGTTGGCCGATAACATTACCTGAACGCCGGGTAATGGCTTTTTTTCTTTGTCCATAATAGTGCCGGAAAACGAATATTGGGCTTTTGTAAATTGACCGGCAAGCATGAATAGTAAAAAAAGTATTGTTTGTTTCATTTGTGTGACTCTAATACACAAAAATACACAAACAGATATTAAAATGGGTTTTATAAATTCATTTTTCTTTCGACGTTTCGTCATAAAAAGTTGCCGATTTCGTTGCTTGTGTTCGCTTGAAAGTTCCGGGGATTTCTATATCATGAATGAGCCGCTATAAGACTTGGTACAGTTTTTTCATTTTACCGGGATGATTACGGTATTTCTTTAGGTCTTTCTTAGCTCCGGTACTATAACGAACCTCTTTCATTCTACGTTGTTTACGGATTTCATGAATGTATCGAAATTCTTCATATCCAAAGTCCCTGCATATTTACCCCCTTTCGCTTCCATTGTTATATAACTGTTATATGCTCGATTACAAATGTAATACATTTTCAGGAATAACAGTATCGATCTTTTATCAATCTTCCCGATAGCAATCGGGACAATCTTCCATCAATCTATCCTCAATCTTTTTCCCTATCTCCTCAATCTTTGGTATCTTTGACATTCCAATAAAAGGGGTCGTGCGATTCCGATTAAATAACATCAAATGAAAGAACGTTTACGTAATTACTTGCAGACTCACGGTTTCGGGCATTTCGACCTAAAGGCCGTTATTTTCGATATGGATGGCGTACTGTACGATTCCATGCCCGCGCACGAGAAGTCTTGGCGCCAAACGATGGACGAAAGGCAATTGTCGTCGCTTCCCGGCGAGTTTTACCTTCACGAAGGGCGTACCGGAAAATCGACCGTTGATATCCTTTTTCAACGGAACCTCGGGCGCAATGCTACCGAGGAGGAGGCCCGCCGTATTTATGTCCGCAAGACGGAATTGTTTCAGCAGTATAACACCGGGGCGCTGATCCCTCATGCCAAAGAAACGCTCGAATGGGTGAAGCGGCACGGATTGAAATGTGTGTTGGTGACCGGCTCGGGGCAGCCTTCGCTTCTGGACCGGCTTGACCTGAACTTCCCCGGCATATTCTCGCCGGAAACGATGGTGACGGCGTTTGATGTGATCCACGGCAAGCCCGATCCGGAGCCGTTTCTAAAAGGATTGCAAAAAGCAGGGGATTTGTTGCCCAACCAGGCTTTCGTTATCGAAAATGCGCCGCTGGGAATAAAAGCCGCTACCGGAGCCGGAATCTTTACGTTGGCCGTCAATACCGGTCCGCTGGACGACGAGATGCTCCTGGAAGCCGGTGCGTCGGTGGTGTTCGACTCGATGACGTCTTTATATGAAAAACTACCGGAGATGGTCGACTTGTTTCAATCGATCCGGATTTAAAATAATGGACACATGAAAAAATTGATTTGGATTATACCGTTTTTGATGATGGCGTGTAATGCAGGCCGCAAGCCGGCGCCTGATGCCGTTGTTGCGCAGGAAATAACCGCCGGAAATTTTACGCGTGCGGCTTTCATACTCGATTCGTTGATGAGCGATGAAAGCCTTTCCGACGATAAAAAGGGCGCTTATGCCTTTACAAAAGATTCATTGCACCGTGTGGCGCTTGACTTTAACCGCTCGCGGGACGAAATCGTTTCGTGGATAAAAGAACGCCATGGCTTTACGCCTACGGAAGAGCAACTCGCCGGATGGGAAAATTCGTTGGCATTGGAATATCGGCTGATCGACGGGGAAAAACGTTATTTTCGCAACGCTGCGCCTAATCTTTTCCGCGTGGATGAACAAGCACGGGCATTGTCGAAGGCGCCGGTGTCGACCGATGTAAGCGGCACGACCGCCGTTTTGGATAAGCATCTGTCGCAAATGGGAAAGCCGGAGCAAAACGGCCGCCGCCTGTTGCCGCCGCAAACGATGCGGGTGAAGTATACGCTCACGGTCGACTCGGGTGCGGTGGAGGAAGGCGAGACGGTACGTGCCTGGCTGCCTTATCCGCGCCGGGATGTGCCGCGGCAATCGGATGTCGTGTTTATCGGCGCTTCCCATCCCGGCTATATTCTTTCGGACGATCAAACCGCCCACACCTCGATTTACATGGAGCAGAAAGCCCGACAGGGTCAACCGGTCGCTTTCTGGGCGGAATACGAGTTTACGTCGAGGGGTGAATGGTTTGACCTTTCGCGTATCGAGGCGCTCCCGTATGATACCGCTTCGACACTTTACAAAACGTACACTGCCGAAAGGACGCCGCACATCCTGTTTACACCCCGCTTGAAGGAATTGGCCGACAGCATTACCCACGGGGCGGAAACACCGGTGGACGTCTTACGGTCGGTGTACCGTTTTATCACGGCAACCTATCCTTGGGCGAGCGCGTTGGAATATTCGACCATCGCCAACATCCCCGAATATGTGATGCAAAACCGGAAAGGCGATTGCGGGCAGGTGGGCTTGCTGTTGATCGCCATGCTGCGCTACAAAGGTATTCCGGCGCGATGGCAAAGCGGCTGGATGATGCATCCCGGCGAAGTGAATCTGCACGATTGGGCCGAAGTGTATCTGGAGGGAACGGGATGGATTCCTTGCGATCCGTCTTTCGGCCGCGGATATCCGTTGCAGCATCCGGCCGGCCGGGAATTCTTTATGTCGGGCATCGACTCGTACCGGTTCTATGTCAATTCCGATTATTCGGGCGGCTTTCTTCCGGAAAAGAAATTTCCCCGCAGCGAGACGGTCGATTTCCAACGGGGAGAGGTGGAAACAGCTTCGCGCAACCTTTATTTCAACCAATGGAGGTATAAGATGGAAGTTACCTATCGGTAAATCATTTTTATTTTCGTATTTTTGCGTTCGAACATGTTCACATCAATTTACCTATATGGATATTAATAATCACGGATTTATACGGGTAGCGGCGGCCTCCCCGAAAGTCAGGGTCGCCGATTGCGATTATAACGTGTATGAAATGAAATCCGTTATCGGCGATGCCGTGGCAGAAGGCGTTCAGGTGCTTTGCCTTCCCGAATTGGGCATCACCGGATATACGTGCGGCGATTTGTTCCTTCAAACCGCTTTACAAAACAAAGCGATCGACTCTCTGTTCGAATTGGTTGCTTTTTTGAAAGACAAGCCCTCGCTAATCGTGATTGCCGGCATGCCGCTGGCTTGTCGTGGCGCCTTGTATAACGTGGCGGTCGTTTTATCGGCCGAAGGGATTCTGGGTGTCGTCCCTAAAAGATATATTCCCAACAACCGCGAATTTTATGAAAAACGATGGTTTATAAGCGGCGATCTGTTGCGCGATACCGCGGTTGAAATCGGTGATGACCTTTATCCGGTGGTTTCGGCGTCAACCATTTTTCAAACACCTTTCGGTTGTTTCGGGGTGGAAATTTGCGAAGACTTATGGCGGCCGATTCCTCCTTCTTTGCAACTGTCGGTGGAAGGGGCGCACATTATTTTTAACCTCTCGGCGAGTAATGAATTGGTCGGCAAGAACGCATACCGACGGTCGCTTGTGTCGCAACAGTCTGCCCGTTGCTGCGGGGGATACGTATATGCTTCGAGCGGCTGTGGCGAGTCGACCACCGATACGGTCTTTTCGGGAGCCTGTTTCATTGCCGAAAACGGATCGATGCTGGCCGAGTCGAACCGCTTTTCTTTCGAAAACGAAATGATTATCGCCGATATCGATGTCAGCATGCTCGAGCATGAACGGATGGTCGACAACAATTTCACCATTCCGGCCCGAGGCGCCGAAGATATCTACGCGTGTATCGATCGTGTTTCCGTAGAAAAGATGTATCGCTCCGTCGAGCCGCATCCGTTTATTCCTTCTTCCGAAACTGCCGATGAAAATCTCGGCGATGTATTTCGGATTCAATCGCATGGCTTAGCCAAAAGACTGAAACATATCGGTACCGATAAGGCGGTGATCGGGATATCGGGCGGATTGGATTCTACGCTTGCCCTCTTAGTGGCGGTTAACACTTTCGATTTGCTGAAGATACCCCGCACCGGTATTTGCGGCATAACGATGCCCGGCTTCGGAACGACCGGCCGCACGTACTCCAACGCTTTGTCGTTGATGCGCTCATTGGGCGTCACGGTGAAAGAGATTTCGATTGTCGAATCGATTACCCAACACTTTAAGGACATCGGGCACGATATCGACGACCAGAGTGTCACCTACGAAAATGCGCAAGCGCGCGAGCGAATGCAAATATTGATGGACTATGCCAACAAGATCGGCGGAATTGTGGTCGGGACGGGTAATTTATCGGAACTGGCGTTGGGGTGGACCACGTATAACGGCGATCACATGTCGATGTACGGTGTCAATAGCGGTGTCCCGAAAACGTTGGTTGCCACGCTTGTGCGATGGATTGCCGACACGCAGATGGAGGATGCCGTCAAACCGGTTTTGCAGGATGTGCTCGATACTCCCTTCAGTCCCGAGCTTCTTCCGCCCGGCAAAGACGGGTTGATCGGGCAGCGCACCGAGAGTGTAGTAGGCCCGTACGAGCTGCATGATTTCTTTTTATATCGTATGCTTCGCTTCGGCGACAGTCCTTCGCGCATTTGTCTTTTTGCTCAGATGGCTTTTCATGAAACCTATTCGTTCGAAGAAATACGAAAATGGTTGCGGATATTTTACCGCCGGTTTTTCGCGCAACAGTTCAAACGTTCTTGTTTGCCCGATGCGCCGAAAGTGGGATCGGTAAGTCTGTCGCCCCGTACCGACTGGCGGATGCCGAGCGATGCCGCCGCGGATCTATGGCTCGATGAACTCGAACGTGTTGAACCCTTTACAGTTTAAAAATGATGCAAAGATTGATCGAATTATTTACCAAACATTCGGGCAAATCGAGTCCGAAAATCGAAGCGTTACCGTCGTCGGGATCCAACAGGCGTTATTACCGCTTGACGCAAGACGATGTTTCGATTATCGGAGTACAGGGACAATCGCTTCCGGAGAACCGTGCTTTTATCTCCTTGTCCGACCACTTTAAAAAGCAGGGGCTGAATGTTCCGCAGGTCTTTGCTACTTCAGCCGACGGGTTGCTGTATATTCAGGAAGACTTAGGCGACGGCATCTTGTTCAATGCCATCAATGCCGGACGCTTGACGGGCGTTTTCAGCAATGAGGAAAAAGAGCTGTTGCACAAAACGATTTCCATGCTTGCCGATTTTCAGGTGAAGGGAGCCGAGGGGCTCGATTTCAACGTGTGTTATCCGCAACCCGAATTCAATCATCGTTCGGTTTATTGGGATTTGAATTATTTCAAATATAATTTCTTGAAAACGACCGGGATGGAGTTTCAGGAAGATTTATTGGAAAACGACTTCGAACGCCTTTCGCGAAACCTGCTCAACGATCAGGGAAATACGTTTATGTATCGCGATTTTCAGTCGCGCAATGTGATGCTGGTCGACGGCGTTCCGTATTTTATCGACTTTCAGGGTGGCCGTAAAGGGCCTGTATATTACGATGTGGCGTCTTTCCTGTGGCAAGCGAAAGCGAATTTCCCCCCGGAGTTGCGCGACGAACTTATTCAAACCTATATCGGTTCGCTTAAAAAGTATCGGGAAGTCGATGAGTCGAAATTTATCACCGAGTTGCGTCAATTTGTGTTATTCCGCACGTTACAGGTATTGGGCGCTTATGGTTTCAGGGGATATTTCGAGAAAAAACCGCACTTTATCCAAAGCATCCCTTTTGCTCTGAATAATCTCAGGGAGCTGTTGAAAGACGGTTTCGACGAATATCCTTATCTGATGCAGGTACTGCAAGAAATGACCGGCCTCAAGCAGTTCTCCGATACGCAAACACGGGTGTTGGAAGTGCGCGTGGTGAGTTTTGCTTTTAAAAAAGGAATTCCGAACGACCCGTCGGGAAACGGCGGGGGCTATGTATTCGATTGCAGGGCTATTAACAACCCTGGAAAATTCGAACGATTCAATAATGTTACCGGGCTCGATGAACCGGTGATTCGCTTTTTGGAAGAAGACGGGGAGATATTGGCGTATCTCGACTCGGTATATAAACTGACGGATAATCACGTGAAACGATATATTGACCGTAATTTCACGCATTTGATGATTGCCTTCGGATGTACCGGAGGGCAGCACCGTTCGGTTTATGCGGCGCAGAAAGTCGCCGAGCATATCTCGAAGAAATTCGGCGTGAAAGTCACGCTCATCCATCGGGAACAGAATCTGGAACAGTTGTTCAAAAGCCGCCTATGAAATTCAGTTGCCGGTCGTCATTTCTCATTTCTCATTAGTAATTTGTCATTAGTAATTCGTAATTTATTATCGTCTCCAATCTCTAATCTCCAAATTCATATATGAAAGCAATGATTTTTGCCGCCGGGCTCGGCACCCGTTTGAAACCCATCACCGACACCCTTCCGAAAGCATTGGTGCCCGTTGCCGGAAAGCCCCTTCTGGAACATGTCGTATTAAAACTGAAACAGGCCGGGTTTGATGAAATCATCATCAATATTCATCATTTCGGCGAACAGGTTATCGATTTCGTCCGATCGCAAAAGAGTTTCGGTATTCGAATCGAATTCTCCGACGAACGTGAAAAATTGCTCGATACGGGAGGAGGCATTAAAAAGGCTGCTGCATTTTTCGATGACGGTCAGCCATTTCTTGTGCATAATGTCGATATTCTCTCGGATATCGATCTCGGACAACTTTATGAAGCTCATTTGCACGCACAGTCCCTGGCGACGCTCGTGGTGAGTGAACGTAACACATCCCGTTATCTGCTTTTTGATTCCGGGGGCGATTTACGCGGATGGATCAATCGTCTGTCGGGGGAGATCAAGTCGCCCGATCCTTATTTTCAGGTTGCAGGACACCGTCCGCTGGCATTTGCGGGCATTCATGTGCTGAGTCCCGAAATATTTCGATATATGAAATCTTTTCCCGACAAGTTTTCCATTATTGATTTCTATCTGTCCTTATGTAACAAAGAAAAAATTACCGCTTTTATCCCTCCCCGTTTCCGTTTGATGGATGTGGGAAAGCTTGATTCATTGCAGCAGGCCGAACGGTTTTTCGATTAAAAGCTTATTGTTTTCTTGCCGACCGGTCGGCTATTCGTTGGCACGTCTGAAAAACGTTTTCCGACGGGTCGGCAAGCGTTTTTCAGGATGAAGAAAGCCCTACCGATGCGTCGGCAGGGCTGTTTTAACCTTGAAAACAAGCTGCCGACCCATCGGAAATCTATTTTTAAGGTTAAAACCTGTTTGCCGACTCGTCGGCAACCTGCTTGAAGCCTTGTGAAAGCCCTGCCGACCTGTTTTTCCCGCGGAAAGTTATAAAAACAACATCAGCAACAATTGTGCGGTCACCAATCGCGAGAACATGGTCAACGGGTATACGGTGGCATAAGCCACGGAAGGAGAGTCGCCCTCGATGGTTGAGTTTATGTAATTTAATGCCATCGGGTTAGCCATACTGCCACAAAGCATGCCGGCAATAGTCCCGAAATCCATCTTCATAAAACGAATTGCTGCGAATCCTACAATTATCACCGGAATAACGGTGATGGCAAATCCCAAGCCGATCCATAATGCTCCTTCGGGACGGAAAACGGTCTCGAAAAAATGTACGCCCGCATCCAATCCTAAGCATGCTAAGAATGTCGATAATCCTAATCCTCTTAACATAAGGTTGGCGCTAATGGTCGTATAGGTAATCATATGTACCCGAGGACCGAATGCGCCCACCAGGATGCCGACGACAATGGCGCCTCCCGCCAATCCTAACTTCACCGGGGAGCTGATTCCGGGGATGAATAAAGGGATGGAGCCGACTAAAAGCGACAAGACCATTCCGGCGAAAACAGAAACCAAATTGGGCTCGTCGAGATTTTTGACGGCATTTCCCAATACTTTTTCGACGTTCGAGATTGCCTTCGCTTCTCCCACTACCGTCAACCGGTCGCCCATAAATAAAACCAAATCGGGCGTGGGTAGCAGAACCACTCCCGATCGATGGATACGGGAGACATTGATGCCGTAAAGGTTGCGAAGCCGTAACGAACCCAAACGCTTTCCATTTATTTCCGGACGGGTTATGACGATGCGGTGCGACTCCAATTGATTGTCGATTTTATCCCAATCGATATCTTCCCGGTTCCAATCCCGGTCTTCTTTTTTCCCGATAATGGCGGATAGTAAATCCGCGGTACTTTCGGTGGTGATAATAAGCAGGTGGTCGCCTTCTTGTATGATTGTTTGAGAAGTGGGTACGATAGCCTTTCCCTCTCTCCATACGCGTGAGATGACAAAATGCTTGGCAATCAGATAGGCTATTTCTTGTATGGTGCGGCCGAATATGGCCGGATTGTTTACTTCAAAACCGACGATTACGGTCTTATTGCGACGGTCTTCGTTTGTATTGGTGATATGCAGATGTTTTGCAAGCATTTTTCGAATAACGATTAGAGCGAAGATAACGCCTACGATACCCAAAGGGTAAGTCAATGCCAGCCCGAGTGTCATATTCGACTTACTGAATTCCTCTGTATTGATTTGCTGAAGGGTTTCCTGAGCGGCTCCGAGCATAGGCGTGTTGGTTGTCGCCCCACTCATAATCCCTACCATATCCGGGAGGGAAACGCCTGAAAACTGTTGAAGGATCAATGTTAAACCAATCCCCACAAAAACTACGGATAAAGCCAGCAGATTCAGCTTCATTCCGCTTTTTCCCCAGGATGAAAAGAATGCCGGGCCGACCTGTAGCCCCAAGGCATAAATAAATACCAAAAGCCCGAAATTCTCTGCATAGTTTAGCATTTGGGCATCGAGGGTGAGGCCTAAGTGTCCGGCTAAAATTCCGATAAAGAAAACAAACGTTACGCCTAATGATATTCCCCGAACTTTCACTTTTCCGAGTGCAAGTCCCAGGGCACATACCATAGAAATGACTATGAGAGCTTGTATAACCGAATGTTCCTTAAATATCGTATCCAAAAATTCCATGAATGATGCTTCTTCGATTTCGGCGCAAAGAAAGCATTTAAAATTCAAACAAACAAAAATACTTTTTCCTCGCTTTCTTTTCAGGGTAAATATCGTACCTTTGCCGGCGATTTTAGGTTACTCAATTTTTAAAACGTCCTGTTTACAAACAGGAAAGACTCATGATTAAAGGGTTGTTTTATATTTTACTCTTCTATTATATAGGAGAGCTGGTCAGTTTACTGATCCATCAATTTGTTCCGGGAAGCGTCATTGGAATGATATTGCTTTTTCTGGCGCTTTTCTTCAACGTGTTGAATCCCGAAAACGTACGCGAAGCGTCCATCGTCATTACAAAGAACATGGCGATTTTTTTTGTGCCGGCAGGAGTGGGACTAATGGTATACTCCGACCTGTTTTCGAAGTCCATCTCTGTCATTCTTACGGCCATTGGTGTAAGCACGGTTCTTACGATTATAACGGTAGCCGTCATTCAAGAGTTTTTTGAAAAAAGAAAAGTACATAAAAATGAAAGAAATCTTAAGCCCTGAGCTGATGGAAAAAGTGCGTCCCTATGTTTCGAGCGAAATCTTTTTGCTTGGATTGGTTTTTGGTTCGTTTTTGTTGGGAGTGTCTATTTATAAAAAGACGAAACTCTCTTTTTTACAACCCCTTTTGATCTCGATGGTCATGATCATTCCGTTTCTCAAATTTACCGGAATTGATTATCAGACATTCTATCATCAAACGCATTTTCTTAATTTTATGTTAGGCCCGAGTGTGGTTGCCCTCGGGTATGTGCTTTATGAACAGATGGAGTATATAAGAGGAAATGTTATCTCGATGCTCACTGCTGTTTTTGCCGGAAGCGTCGTCGGAATTGTTTGCGTCGTGTTAGTGGGTAAATGGATGGGAGCCGATAAAATTTTGACGGCGTCATTAGCCCCGAAATCGGTCACGACTCCTATCGCGATGTGTATTGCAGAGAAATCCGGGGGAATTCCTGCTTTAGCGGCGGCGTTTGTGGTGATTTGCGGAATTTTCGGCGGGTTAGTCGGGCCCATTGTCCTTCGTAAAATAGGCATTAAAAGCAAGGTCGCCAAAGGCCTGGCGTTAGGTTCGGCTTCTCATGCTTTAGGGACGGTAAAAGCAATGGAAATGGGTGCAATAGAAGGTGCCATTAGTGGGCTTGCTATCGGTATCATGGGGGTAATGACGGCTTTACTTATCCCGGTGGCAAAACTATTGATGCTGTTTTAAATTCAAATTGTAATTTTAACGATATTGTTTTCCGGGTCAAGCGCCACACTTTCGTAATATCCGTGTCTCCTGTTGTCCTCGGTTTTCCTACAATACTGTATCCGTCGTTTTCCAACTGTTTTGTCAATGTGTCGACGTTTTCTTTGCTGCCAACCGAAAATGCGAAATGTGCCATTCCGAAATTTTGTGTGTCATTTAGCTGTTTAATGACATCCCAAAAGTTGGCCCTTGCCAAAGGGTCCATTCCAACAGTGGGTTCATCAAGAAACAGAACTTTTGGATGATGTACCAAAGCTAGCGCGCAATGTAGTTTTCGTTTGTTCCCTCCCGAAAGGGCACTTACTTTTTTGTTTTTTTCGGTAAAGAGTTGGAACAGCGAGATAAGTCCTTCGGCTCTCGAAAAGGCTTCTGCCCTTGATAGTCCGAATAATCGGCCTTGGAATACCAGCGCATTTTCTACTTTCTCCGACGGGTCGAGTTCAGTGTCTTGCGAGGCGACACCGATGTAGTTTTGAATTGTTGCGCTTTCGAGTTCAGGATTTACTCCGCCAATCAAAAATTCGCCTGAATCTTTATGAAGTAAAGTAGTTACGATTTTGATAAGGGTGGATTTACCTGCTCCGTTCGGACCTAAAAGAGTGAAAAACTCTCCTTTTTTGATTTCAAGGTGAATGTCTTTTAATGCTTTTGTCCCGTTCGGATAACTTTTACTTAGATTGTGAATTGAAATTTCGGTCTCCATATTTTTCGTTCCTGAAATATGGGAGCAAAAGTACTGTGCTGCGTTTTATGAAAATTGTAAAATCGAGACATTTTTGAGGGTAGATTCAGTTGATTCTTTTCGCAATCTCAAGATTTGTCGTTATTTTGATTTTTATTGTGTTATCACGAATTTCAATTATTTCTGCTATTTCTCTGAAAAATGTAGTAGAGAATGTTGAGTGGTCAGGAAACGTTTTCAGCAGTTTTATATATTCGTTACTCGTAAAATCTATTTTTGTTTCAACTATTTTATGGCTTACCAACTCAAATAATGGACTATTTAGGATTTCATTTTTTCGACTTTCCATTTTCTCATCTTGACTTTTACGAATATTTTTCTCTTTTGTATTTCCGGTATGTTTTTGATATATTTTCTGAATTTGGTCTTACCATCTAACCAATGAAAGGAGGTTGCAGAAAAAATAGCATCAAAATAACCTTTTTCAAGCTTAACCTTTTCAAAATACTCATTGATGATTTTTTTATTGCTGTGGTTTTTAAATCGTTCCTTTAACAAATAACTTAGTTTTTTACTTGGCTCGATTAAAGTGATCTCTCCGTTCCAAATTTCATTTATTCTCTCTGTTGCGATTCCATTTCCCGCTCCGATTTCTACTATTTTATAATATGGGCCGGTTTCTATAAATTGTGAAATTGCTTTGTATATTTCTTCATTATACCCTGGGCGTATTTCAGGGTATACATCCGAAATTTTATCAAAAAAATCAACTTGCTTTTTTTCGTGTTGCTTTTTTATGTCCATTTTCATATGTAGAGAAACCCCATTTGATGCATTTTATGGGAATTGATATGCTAATATATGGCTAAAATTGCTATTCAATACGTAATAGATTTTATTTTCGAAAACTGAATAAGCGAATGATACTCGTGTTGCCCAAACCCCTTCCTGTTTTACGCTTTCTAAAATAGTAAGCGCATCATGCACATTGAAATTTATCTGTGCTTTTTCCAATTGTGCTTTTACTGTTTCGTACACATTTCCCTCCTGATTTTTTTTGACGGTTCGCTATCGCTTACCTGGCGGATAACGTTTCATGTTTAGGCGAAGGGTAGGGTTTACGAACGCTTAATACTAGAACTGCAAATGTTAATGAATACCGGTTGTTTCTATTTTGTCCTTTGTTAAAATATAAAGCCCTTATTTTCATTTGAAAATAGGGGCTTTAAAGTACCCAGAGCCGGGATCGAACCGGCATGGAAGTGAATCCACTGGTGTTTGAGACCAGCGCGTCTACCAATTCCGCCATCTGGGCATTTTCGAAAAGAGACTGCAAAAATACACATTATTTTTAGATTTCAATGATAATTCCGGTCTTTTTTCAATCACCGCCGTTTATTCTCTATAAGTTCAATTTATTTTATATCTTTAAACTTTAATTGAGCCGGAATAAAAAACAATCGTCATGATAATAACGTTATGTTTACAATGTTCCATTACGGACAAGATAATAATAGTAAATAATGTGTGTTTAATAATAAGTTATAGTCTTCACAATGAGAAACAATAGTAGTTATTGTATTATAATGGGAGGAGGCGTAGGAAGCCGTTTCTGGCCGTTCAGTAAAGAAGAAAAGCCCAAACAATTCCTTGATTTTTTCGGAACGGGCAGATCGTTGCTCCAGACAACGTTTGATCGTTTTAAAAAAATCATTCCTCCGGAAAATATTTTTATCGTTACGAATGATGCCTATGCATCTTTGACAAAGGAACAACTGCCGGAACTTGCAGAGAACCAGATCCTATTAGAGCCCATACGGCGTAATACGGCTCCTTGCATTGCTTACGCTACCTATCGGATAAAAGCAATGAACTCCGATGCAAATATCGTTGTGGCGCCGGCCGACCATCTCGTTTTAAAGGAAGAACAGTTTTTAAAAGACATCGAGAGAGGGTTGAAATTCGTTGAGCAGAATGATGTACTCCTGACTCTTGGCATTAAACCTAGCCGTCCGGAGACGGGTTATGGCTATATTCAATTGGATAAGGAGACCAAAGAGGGTATTCATAAGGTAAAGACATTCACCGAGAAGCCGAACAAAGAATTGGCCCAGGCATTCTTAGATAGTGGTGAATTTGTTTGGAATTCCGGGGTATTCCTGTGGAATGTGAACAGCATCTTGAAAGCTTTCAAAAACTATTTGCCTGACATTGTCAACCGGTTTGATGAGGGGGCCGGCATGTTTAATACTTCGGCCGAAAAAGAATTTATCAATAAGATTTTTCCTTTCTGTCAAAATATATCGATTGATTATGGCGTATTGGAAAAGGCCGACAACGTGTATGTAATCACCGGTGACTTCGGATGGTCGGACTTGGGAACGTGGGGATCCTTACATGAGGCGGTGGAGCGTGATGAAAATAACAACTCCAATCTGCATTGCAAAACGGTCTACATAGAGAGTTATGATAACATTATTACGATGAGCGACGATAAACTGGTTGTCGTACAAGGTTTAGAAGGTTATATTGTTGCGGAATCCGATAATGCGTTGCTGATCTGTAAGAAAAGTGAAGAGCAACGGATCAAGCACTTTGTCACGGATGTGAAATTCCGTTTTGGAGACGAATATATTTAACTCAAGTTTCGCAAGGGACTTTAAGGAGCTATAAATTACAAATTATAAATTACAAATTACGAATTACGAATTACAAATTAAGAACTAAGGACAGTTAGGAAGGAGGTCAGGAGTTAGAAGTGACTGTAAACTGCAAACTTTCAGACGAAATAACTTACGAATCATAAATATTTAATCGATAAACAACTGAATAGAAAAGTCGGAAAAAAGTGTAAAACCCTCTTTCCGACTTTTTGGCTATTCTCTCCCGCCGTTCGTTTAACTGATAAACAGTAACTCCCGGTATTTAGGCAGGGGCCACATTTGGTTATCGACTATCAGCTCCAACTTATCGACATGATAGCGAATAATATCGAAGAATGGAGCAACCGTGTCGTGATAAGCGATGGCTTTTTGACGGGCATCGTCTATTTTATTAGCCACTTTCCTCGCATCCACCATTGCGTTTACGTTTGTTTCTATAGTCGATATATGCGAAGCAATCTTCTCGATGAGCACGGCATCTTCTTTTGAGAGATTTCTTGCCTTCTGCTCTTCGAATACGGCCCGCATTTTAAACAAATTATCGAGCAGCATCGATTGATATTGGGTTGCAACAGGAATGATGTGATTCATCGAAAGATCGCCTAAAACGCGCGCTTCTATTTGAATCTTTTTTGTATACGTCTCCCACATTACTTCGTTACGGGCGTGTAGCTCGCGTTCGTTGAGTACGCCTAATCGCTCGAACATCTTAACCGATTGGTCCGACGTATATGCATCATAGATAAGCGGAACGCTCGTTTCGCAATCCAGTCCGCGTTTTTTCGCTTCTTCCTTCCACTCGTCGCTATAGCCGTTTCCGTCAAAGCGAATCGGTTTACATTCCTTTATATATAGCCGGATGGTATCGAAGATGGCTTCTTCTTTTTTCATCCCGGCCTTTGTCTTCTGATCGATTTCATTCTTGAAGTTGATTAATTGATTTGCAACGGCTACATTTAATGCCGTCATGGAAGCAGAGCAATTAGCCGACGAACCTACTGCTCGGAATTCAAAACGATTCCCGGTGAAGGCGAAAGGCGAAGTACGGTTGCGGTCGGTGTTGTCGATGAATACTTCGGGAATATGTGCAATACCGAGCTTCATTTTCGTCAATTCTTCCACCGTAATTTCGTCGTCTTGCGAACTCTCTTCTATACGGTCTAATATGGCGGATATCTGCGATCCTAAAAAGATCGATATGATGGCGGGCGGGGCTTCATTCGCTCCCAATCGGTGAGTGTTTTGCGCCGACATAATGGAAGCCTTCAGCAAGGCGTTGTGTTTGTATACCGCCATGAGCGTATTAACTAAAAACGTCACGAACATTAAATTCTCCGTTGGCTTTTTTCCGGGAGTAAACAACCCGATCCCGGTATTTGTCGCCAGAGACCAGTTGCAATGCTTTCCCGACCCGTTGATACCCGCAAAAGGCTTCTCATGCAACAAGAGTTTGAAATGATGCTTGGTTGCGATTTTCTCCATTAAAATCATGATCAACAGATTCTGATCGACCGCCAAGTTCGTTTCTCCATAAATGGGCGCGAGTTCAAATTGATTGGGTGCAACTTCATTATGACGCGTTTTCAAGGGAATGCCATATTTGTAGGCTTCATATTCGACTTCCCGCATGAAAGCGGCTACCCGGGGAGGAATGGCACCGAAGTAATGATCTTCCAACTGCTGATTCTTGGCGCTTTCGTGCCCCATGAGTGTTCTGTCCGTCAGATTCAGGTCGGGGCGGGCATTGTAAAGCGCTTCGTCGACCAGAAAATATTCCTGTTCCCATCCCAGATAAGAATACACTTTCTTTATATTCGAATCGAACAGCTTGCAGACACCTACGGCCGCCTTATCTATGGCGGATAACGCTTTTAAGAGCGGGGTTTTATAATCCAACGCTTCCCCGGTGTAAGAAATGAAAACCGTAGGAATACAAAGCGTGTCGTCTATAATGAAAGCGGGCGAGGAAGGATCCCACGCCGTATAACCGCGCGCTTCGAACGTATTTCGTATGCCACCGCTTGGGAAGCTCGATGCATCCGGTTCCTGTTGAGCAAGCAGCCCGCCGGGAAAGCGCTCGATAATGCCTCCGCCGGGGCCGTTTATGTAATCAATAAAGGAATCATGTTTTTCCGCAGTACCTCTTGTCAAGGGTTGGAACCAATGTGTGTAGTGGGTGGCTCCCCTTTCCATCGCCCATATCTTCATGCCGGCAGCCACGTGGTCGGCGATTTCCCGCTGCAAAACTCCTCCCTGATCAATGGCTTCGAGAACTATTTTTAGGGTTTCTTTCGAAAGATACTTCGACATTTGTGTCCTATTGAACACATATTTACCGAAGTTCTCCGAGGGTAACTTGTCCGGAATCGGAACGTCCACCGGAACTCTCTCCGATGCTTTGACGACTGCTTTAAATCTGAGTGTTGACATATAGTTTATTATAGAGGATTTCGAAACGGCATGCCTTGGTGTGCCAAGCCGTGTTGTTATTTCCTGCAAAGGAAGTCATTTTTATAAAAATATGAAAATTCCAATCAGAAAATATGACTTTTGCGATAATTTTGTTATCGTCGTAACCTTAAAAGAAAGACTTTATTTTTCTTCGCATATATTTTATCCCCAGCCAGATTCCTGAGAATGAAACACACGCACCCCCAAGACATAGGAGCCAAATAGCGATAGTCCAAAGAACAGGCCGTTCGACTAACCATTTGATATTAAGATAATGTAGTCCGCTGAAAATCCATTTCTTTGCTTTTCGGCTCTGATTGAAGTATTTGAAGTCACCTGTTTTTGGGTTTATATAATAAATGCTGTTATCCGCATTCTCAACTTTTATCTTGTAAATCGGAAGCGGTAAACTTCTTTCTTTCGACAGATAATATTCATCATATTCATTTATGAGCGTAGTAGACATAAGCTCACTTGTTTTGTGTATGCTTTGGACCGCTTTTTCCACAACCGACGGTTGCAGGTATAATTCTTTCACGTCGGAAGAAGAAGCGTCTATGCGTATTTCTTTGTTGCCTACCACAATATTATAGATTGGAACCTCTTGAAAGTGTTCCCATTCGATAGATTTAATATCCGGATATTTTTTTGCAAGAATGCGGTAGTCCAATTTATAAGAATCCGCGGATAGATATTTTCCTCTTAACTGTGAACTGCTGACTCTGTAATCGCCATGCGTTTTAATTACCCATGAAGGAATTCGTTGTAAGGCCATCGCTCCACTAAAGGCAAATGTGGCAAGGAAAATACCGAAAATAAGTCCTAAAATATGATGCCATTTATACCAATAATTTTTATAGGGACTTCCAATTCTTCTTTTCGCTTTATATTTTCGGTATGTGATATATACCCCAAGGTATATTCCGGATAAAGCTGCGATTAGAGCGATTACACCTCCGATGGTTAATAAAGTAGTCCATGTCTTCGTGTTTTTTCGTATAGCCGGGATGTAGAATTTGTGAGGAATGGCCCCTATAAATGCTCTAAAACGTTGACCTTTATCGGTAAATTGTTGTACTTCCCCTGTTCGGGAAGATATGTATAGTTGATGTTTTTGTTTGTCGTTGAAGTAAAACTTATAGATAGGCATTTCTGCTTTATAGCGCGAATACATAATCCACTGGTCACGTTCTGTCAATGTATCAATTTTGATAATCGGTGCATCCACCCATTTCTTTGCTGTGTGTTCTATGCTTTCCCATGTCAGAGGATTTACCGCTTTGAGTGTATCGCTACAGATAGTATAGGCACGATCATTCGTTTTTACTGTAAATAAAGTTTGACCTCGAAAATATCTTACGCTGAGTTTTTTTATCGTTTTGCCGGACTCAGGAAGTCGTACTAAAATGGAGTTGATATCAGGCAATGAATCGGGCAAGGCATCCATATTTTCATATTTTTGCGACGGGCTTACATTGGGGAAAGGATAATATATCAATACCAAACCCGAAATGAACCACATAAAGAAAAACAAACTGATGATTGTTCCCGTTATCCGATGCAATGAAAACATAAATGCCCTGACCTTCTTCATTTTTTATTGTTTATGGAGGGTTTAATCCATTAATGCGACAATACGCTCGAAACTGTAACCTGTTTTGATTGGTTTACCTTTCGTCAGGTTTCCTGTCGGGATGTCGTAAATATAAATCAAAGGAGCCGCTTTTTCCGGATTAACGCCAATGTATGCTTTGTTTCCTAAGACAATCGAACGTTGAGAGAAATTACCTTTACTATGTGGAAGAGGTAATCTTTCAAGTTTATCGGTGTTCAGATCAAGGATCGCATAATAACAGTTAGCTCCCGTAGCCCCCCATCCTGGAGCGCCGGTATACTCCGGATCCATAATATAGAGTAACGCTTTTCCGGAGGTTAAATATTCGGCTGTAATAATTTTTCCTTTTCCTCCCGATGAGGTACGATATCCTAAATACGTTTTATCAAAGTCTGTTGCATCTTTTTTGATGCGGGCTAAGGCTCCGAACTGTTGTATCGTACTTGGCGCACCTGGAATAACGGTATTGCAAGCGATGTAATAATCTTCTTTTTCATCAAAAAAAGACTTGCTTTGTAACAATTCTCCGTAAGCAGTACCTGCCATCATTTCAGCACGGTTCTCCGTGGCGCCTTTCTCGCCGCGCAACGTGAAAACGGCCGCGTGGCGAAGGCCGTCTTTCGCTTTGAAATAATACTTGTTGACGATGTTGTTGTGCGGCACGTGGCAATCGTTGCACGTGGTGTTGCCCCCGTGCGAACTATGCATCCAAGTAGCGTAGTAGGGGCTCATGATGTGGCAGTTGACGCAGGCCGAAGGATCATCGGACAAATAGCTGTATGCGCGCGAGGCAAAGAAAGTGTATATAAATAAACCCACGAAAGCTCCGGTAATGATGATTGCCGGATAGCGCCAACCTCCCCGCGGCTTTATCTCTCGCCAGATGTTTCGTAATCTATTCATGACCGGTTTTCTATGCTAGAGTATTCATTATTCAAGTTTCGTAAGTTGTGTCGTTGCAACTAAGAATCTTTTTAAATTTCTTTCGCGATTCAAAAAGAATTATTTTTTAGCAGTGTTCTTTCTCGTTTTGGCGATAATAGCGGGCTATTTGAGCCAAATAAGAGGAAGAAGAATACAAAAAAGAAACTTTTTGAAGGCGAAGAATAGTTTAATTACAGTCTTCGTAAGAAATTTAAACAGTTTCTAAATGTTTCTGATTTAGTTGCAACCATTTCAACTTATTATTTCCGTAAAAATAGCCTTCTTCTGCTGAAAAAAGTGTAATAAATATGACGAATAGGAAAAAAAGATGTATTTTCGTAAGGGAAACGCCTATTCATCCGATAGTTATTTAAAAATAATATGACAAACCAACATTCATCCGCATACGGTCCGCTCATATTCAAGTGTCCGCTCTGTAGTTCCATCCCTCCCGAGCGGCGTGAAGAGTTTCTTCAAGATGTGCGTTATACGCTCAAACGGTATGGTAAAGGGGATATGCTTTTTGCTCAGGGAGCGGAATATAAAATGTTGTATATCTTGATACAAGGCGAAGTGCGTACCGAAATGTCCGATGAAAAGGGAGACTTTATGGAGGTTGCGCATCTTAAAGCTCCCAACCCGCTGGCTCCCGCATTTTTGTTTGCCGATGATAACCATTCGCCTGTTACGGCGATAGGGTTTACCGACTGTGCGGCCATTTTGATTCCGAAGGAGAACGTGTATTTCTTAATCCGGAAGTATGACGCGTTCAGGGATGCTTTTCTGATGTTCGTGTCGAATAAAGTCGTTCATTTAACCGAGAAATTGCGGTTGGTTTCGTTGCGCACCATTCGTGCGAAGCTGGCGTATTACATCCTCAAAGAGTCGAAAGGCGAACGCGTGTGCCAACTGAAAATATCGAAGCAAGACCTGGCGCACTTGTTCGGTGTTTCGCGTCCGGCTCTGGTGAATGTGATGATGCAACTGGCGGAGGAGGGAATTATTGGCGTAGACGGTCGCACAATCGATATTCTCCGCCGCGGCGATTTGCAGAGAATGCTGTAAGAATCTCCCGGATAATACTTGTGAAATAAAGAAGATTCTGTATTTTTGTTCTACTAAAACAATTAAGTATGTCAACACTTGTAAGTATGTCAACACTTGATCGCAATACAATTATTCAACAAATAAAGAAAGTCAAGGAGGAAGTCGTGCCGGAAAGTAAATTGATTCTTTTCGGTTCCCAAGCGCGAGGCGACGCCGGTCCCGATTCGGATTGGGATCTATTGATTTTAGTAGATAAAGATGTTCTTAGCCCGTCTGATTTCGACCGGCTTGCTTATCCGTTTGTGCGCGTAGGATGGGATTTCGGAGCCTATTTTAGTATGAAGCTTTATACGCTTTCGGAATGGATGAAGAGAGAGGGTACTCTTTTTTTTAAAAATGTAGAAGCGGAAGGTATTGAGTTATGAAATTAACGGATGAAGAGAAAGCGGCTCTTATACATAACCGTGTTAACCGGGCGTTCGAAACGTGGCAGGAGGCGAAAGGTATTATTGCTAATGAATATTGGTATGCAGCTGCTAATCGAATGTATTATGCCTGTTATTATATGACCAGCGCTCTATTACTAAAAAATAATTATTTTGCATCCACTCATTCCGGTGTAATTCGTTTGCTTGGTCTGCACTTTATTCGCACCGGTATTATAAGCGATGAATGGGGAAGTTTCTACAGCCGGCTTTTTGAGTTACGTCAATCCGGCGATTATGATGATTGGGCCATTCTCGGTGCAGATGATATTTTACCGTTAGTGGACAAAGTGGAAGGTTACCTTCAAGAACTTTACCGGTTGATTTAGGAAGATCAATAATTAGCAAATTAGCCAATTCGCACATCGTCTTTCTCCGACGGGAAAATTTTTTGAAAAATTTTCTTTGTTTTCCGAAAAAACCGTATCTTTACCGCGTTAATTCACGATGCCAGCCGTTTCATATACGACTCACCGCTATAAAATTACTTTTTAATTTATAGAATATGAAACATAGTAATATACCGCTTATTTTGGAGAAGCCCGGCCGTCGGATATAAACGACGCAGGCACGCTTGCCCGCCGCACGACGGCAATTATCCCTTAGTGTTTTGTGTGTTAAGGTCGTTCAATGGACGCTGAGACCCTTTCAATGTTCGTCTCCGGTCATTCATTGAACGCTGCGACTGCCTCAATGGCAGATTTGGGTGACGTAGTGGCATCTTTGGCTGCCTCAATGGCAGGTCAAGGTCGTTCAATGCTATCTCGAACTGCTTCAATGGCAGGTTTTGGTGACACAGTGGCAGCTTTAACTGCTTCATTGTCAGTTTTAGGTCGTTCAGCGGCATCTTGAAGCCGTTCAGCGACATCTTGAAGGGATGCAGTGATAAAATCATTCCATGCACCCGTCATTTTATGTCCTGCGGAGGCTCCCATAAGGGATGTTCTTCCGCCATTTATCCATTCATATCAATTTTTAATAAGATGACTAGACATCAAATAAATCAAACCAATACAATGGAAAGAGTCGATGAAATGGTGGCTCTCAGAGCAAGTAAAATAACCGGCAATGAGCCGTTGATAAACTGTCATGTACAGTTAAAAGCGATTATTACGGATGTGCATACCGACCATCAGCGGCAGGTAATCAATCAAAAGGGATATACCGCCGTCAAGAATAAACAACGCAAAGACCTCGAAAACATCGTTTTTAAAGTCGCCAACGGAACGCATGCGTATGCGGTGGTTCAGAAAGACCTTAAGCTCATTGCCCTATCGACCGTGACGCGTTCCTACTTAAATCGTTGCCGCGAAAGCGATTTAGTGGCGGAGGCGAAGACCATCCGCGACGCGGCCGCACCCTTAGCCGAATCGTTGGTGGCGCAGGGGATAACGGCCGACGACCTTACCGCATTGGATAAGGGTATCGAGTCGTTTCCGCTTCAGGAACCCGGGCGTGGGGCTTTGAGGGCATTTAAGAAGCAAGCGACTGTCGACTTGGCACTGAAGGTAAAAGAAGGCATGGACTTACTGCACAACGAGATGGACGTGCTGATGTTGCCGTACTTGTCTTCCGACCCGACGTTCTACGGCGAATACAAGAATGCCCGCATCATTGTAGATGTTTCCGGCGGGCAAAGCGACCAAAAGAAAGAGCCGGAAAAATAGGATGATGAAGGATGAAGCATGATGTATGAATTCAGTCGAAGGACAGAAGACCGGTGACTCATCATTTCATACATCATCATTCATCCTTTTTTTCGTTCTCTTTTTCCCGGATACAAGAAAGTTTTGTACCTTTGAATCTTTAAACAGATAAAATAAAGTAGAAGAAAATGGCATTATCAATAGGAGATAAAATTCCCGGGATATTGGGTCTCGATCAAGAAGGAAAAGAACTGAAAGCAAGCGATTTCAAAGGCAAAAAACTCGCCTTGTATTTTTATCCGAAAGACAATACGCCGGGCTGCACCGCCCAGGCTTGCAGTCTGCGCGACGGATACAAGGACTTGTTAAAGGCCGGTATTCAGATAGTCGGCGTCAGTGTCGACGATGCCGCTTCGCATAAAAAGTTTATCGCGAAGCAAAAGCTTCCTTTCCCCTTGATTATCGACACCGAAAAAAAACTTGTCGAGCATTTCGGCGTATGGCGCGAAAAATCGATGATGGGAAAGAAATATATGGGAACCGTGCGCACCACTTTTTTGGTGGATGAAAACGGCGTCATCTCTCATATCATCGAAGGGCGCAATGTCGATACGCAAGACCATGCGGAGCAGATACTGAAAATAATTGACAATTGACAATCCTTAATTTGTAATTTGTAATTCGTAATTCGTAATTAGTAATTCTTAATTCGTAATTAATTTACACAATGGCAGAAGATAAAGACAACAAAAACAACGCAAGTGAGAAGCTGAAAGCATTGCGCGCGGCGATGGATAAGATCGAAAAAACGTACGGAAAGGGAGCTATCATGAAGATGGGGGATGAAGAAATAGAACCCGTCGATGTGATCTCTACCGGTTCCATCGGCTTAAATGCGGCGCTGGGAGTAGGCGGTTATCCGCGCGGGCGTATCATTGAAATATACGGCCCGGAGTCTTCGGGTAAAACCACGTTGGCTATCCATGCCATTGCGGAAGCGCAAAAGGTGGGTGGAGTGGCCGCTTTTATCGATGCGGAGCACGCCTTCGACCGTCTCTATGCGAAAAACCTGGGCGTAAATACCGATGAGCTCCTTATTTCCCAGCCCAGCAGCGGAGAAGAAGCGTTGGAGATTGCCGAACAGCTCATCCGTTCTTCGGCCGTGGATATCGTGGTCATCGACTCGGTTGCGGCGCTTACGCCGAAAAAAGAAATCGAGGGCGATATGGGCGATTCGAATGTGGGTTTGCAAGCCCGGTTGATGTCGCAGGCTCTTCGGAAGCTGGCTTCGACCATCAGTAAGACCAAAACCACGTGTATTTTCATCAACCAGTTGCGCGAGAAAATCGGCGTCATGTTCGGCAGTCCCGAAACGACCACCGGCGGAAACGCGTTGAAGTTTTATGCCTCGGTGCGGCTCGACATCCGTCGCGGAACACAGTTGAAAGACGGAGACAAGGTCATCGGTAACGAAACCCGGGTAAAAGTCGTCAAGAATAAGGTCGCCCCGCCCTTCCGCAAGGCTGAATTCGATATTATGTACGGCGAAGGCATTTCTCGGGAAGGAGAGATAATCGATCAAGGTGTCGAACTCAATATCGTCAAGAAGAGCGGATCGTGGTTCAGTTACAACGAAACCAAACTCGGACAGGGGCGCGATGCCGCCAAACAAACGCTCAAGGACAATCCCGAACTGATGGAGGAGCTTGAAACGCTGGTCTTCGAAGCCTTGAAAGGAAAGAAATAAATGATTGAAATCACCGGGGTATCTTATTAAACGATGCCCCGGTAATAAAATCGTAGACGATGGACGGTGATACATTAGATAAATAGAATTGATTCAATGGATTTCCACCATAGAATAAAGGAACACGAAATTCAAATGAAACCCCGGTCTTCGGTCTCCGGTCTTCAGTCACTGGTCTCCGGTCTTTAGACTTCATTTGTCATTTGTAATTTGTCATTCGTAATTGTCCAATGTCTCCAGTCTTTAGACTTCATTCGTCATTCGTCATTTGTAATTTGTAATTCGTCATTTGTAATTTGTAATTTGTTATTGTCCAATGTCCCTTTCTCTCTCCGTCTATTTATATCCGTGTTCGTGTACCGTTTGCACCGCCCGTCCCGACGGGTCGGCATTTTCCCGGAATGCCTCATCCCATTTTAGGGCGACCGGCGTGCTGCACGCAACCGACGGAACCGACGGCACGCACTTCGCCGCCGAATCGGACGGAAAGAGTTCCGAATAAATGCTCCGGTACATATATTCCTCTTTGTTGAGCGGCGGATGAATCGGAAAACGATAACGCACGTTCGCCATTTGTTCGTCCGTGACCGTCTTATCGGCAACCGCCTTCAGCGTGTCGATCCAATTGTATCCCACGCCGTCGGAGAACTGTTCCTTCTGGCGCCACACGATCTCTTCCGGCAAATCCTTTTCAAACGCCTTCCGAAGGATATATTTCTCAATCTTTCCCTTACCGATCCTCTTGTCTTCCGGATTCAGGCGCATCGCCACATCGATAAACTCCTTGTCGAGAAACGGCACACGCCCTTCCACGCCCCATGCCGCCAGCGATTTATTCGCCCTCAGGCAGTCGTATTGATGCAATTTACCCAACTTCCGCACTGTTTCTTGATGAAACTCTTTTGCGTCGGGCGCCTTGTGAAAGTACAGATACCCGCCGAAGAGCTCGTCGGCGCCTTCTCCCGACAGCACCATCTTCACGCCCATCGATTTGATGTAGCGCGCCAGCAGATACATCGGCGTACTGGCGCGTACCGTTGTTACATCGTATGTTTCGATATGATAAATCACATCTCGGATGGCATCCAACCCTTCCTGAATCGTATAATGAAGCTCGTGATGAACCGTCCCGATGTGGCGGGCGACTTTGGCGGCGGCCTTTAAATCGGGCGAGCCTTCCAACCCGATCGCGAACGAATGCAATTGCGGCCACCAGGCATCTTCTTGATTATTCGTCTCGATACGTTTCGCGGCGAACTTTTTGGCGACGGCGGCAATGATGGAACTGTCCAGTCCGCCCGAAAGCAATACCCCGTAAGGGACGTCGCTCATCAGTTGGCGTTCCACGGCGTCTTCCAACGCCTTGCGTAATGCCTCCCCATCGGAAACATTGTCTTTTACGCATTCGTAATCCGTCCAGTCGCGGTGATACCATTTCACCGCCTTTCCGTCGGGGCTGTAATAATACTGTCCCGGCAGGAACTCCTCTATTTGCGTGCAATATCCCTCCAGAGCTTTCAGTTCGGAAGCGACATAGAAGGCCCCGTCTTTGTCCCATCCCTGGTAAAGGGGAATCACGCCGATGGGATCGCGCCCGATCAGAAAGCGGTTCTGTTCCCGGTCGTACAGGGCGAACGCATAGATTCCGTTCAGGTCTTCCAGAAAGTCCGGGCCCTTGTCGCGGTACAAGGCCAGAATCACTTCGCAGTCCGATTGCGTAAGGAACTCATACCGGCCGGCATACCGTTCGCGGATTTCGCGATGGTTGTATATCTCGCCGTTGACCGCCAGCACCAACTTGCCGTCCTTGCTGTACAGCGGTTGTTTTCCCGAAGCCGGATCGACGATTGCCAGGCGTTCATGCGCCAGGATGGCGTGCTCGTCGGCGAAAATGCCCGACCAGTCCGGCCCCCGGTGGCGCAGCTTTTTCGACATTTTGAGTAATTGCGTCCGGAGGCTTTCTTCGGATGTTTTAATATTGAATGTACAAACGATTCCACACATAGTGTTTGATTTTTTAAAATGGAGACTCTTTCAAAAGAACGTCATTCCGCGCCCGGCACATTCTGCCGTTATTCCGCGCTTGACGCGGAATCCCCCTGATACAGGTAGATTGCGGATCAGGTACGCAATGGCAGAAAGGCGAAGCAAGTTCGCAATGACCAACGTTAAACGAGTAGCTTTTGGTGAATATGTTCAGCGACCTTCCGTCCCGATGCGATGGCGCGGACCACTAAGCTGGCGCCCGTCGACGCATCGCCCGTCGCGAATATTTTCGGGACGGACGTTTGTCCGGCGGTGTCGACGGCTACATTCCCCCGGGCATCGTAGGCAACGCCGAGCTCGTCGAGCAGCCCTGCGTGTACCGGATGCACGAAGCCTAAAGCCAGCAATACCAAGTCGGCTTTCATCACTTCCGTTTGGCCGGTCGGGACCATTTTCATCCGTCCGTTTTCGTCTTTCTCCCAACGCACTTCTTCCACGACCGCTTCCTTCACCTGTCCGTTTTCGCCGTTGAAAGACACGGTGTTGAGCGCCCATCGGCGTTCGCAGCCTTCTTCGTGCGAAGAAGAGGTTTTGAGGATATGGGGATAATAAGGCCAGGGAGTCGCCGGATTCTTGCCCACCGGCGGCTTCGGCATGATTTCGATTTGCGTGACTTGAAGCGCCCGTTGGCGGATGGAGGTGCCCACACAATCCGATCCGGTGTCGCCCCCGCCGATGACCAATACGTGTTTGTTGCGGGCGGATATCTTTTCGGAAAACGTGAGTTCTTCCTCCATCAGCAGTTCGTTCTCCTGCGACAGGAAATCCATGGCGAAATAGATTCCCTTCAAATCCCTTCCGGGCGGGTCGATGTTCCTCGGATGTCCTGCGCCGATGGCGATACATACCGCATCGTAGTCGGCCAAAAGACGGCTGCCGGGAATATCTTTCCCTATTTCGGTCTGTGTTTGGAAGACGATGCCTTCTTCTATCAACTGTGTCAGCCGGCGGTCGATGACATTTTTCGCCAGCTTGAAGTTGGGTATCCCGTAGCGAAGCAACCCGCCGACGCTCCGGCTTTTCTCGAAAACCGTCACGTAGTGCCCTTTGCGGTTGAGCTGTTGCGCCGCCGCCATGCCTGCCGGTCCCGAACCGATCACGGCCACTTTGCGTCCCGTGCGGTGTGCCGGCGCCTGTGCTTTTATCAGCCCTTCGTTAAAGGCTACTTCGGTGACGGCCGCTTCGTTTTCGCGTATCGTTACCGGAGCCTCATGCAGCGACAAGACACACGATTTTTCGCAAGGGGCGGGGCAAATCCTCCCGGTGAAGTCGGGGAAGTTATTCGTTTCGTGTAATATTTCGATCGCTTTCTTCCAGTTGCCTTTGTAAATAAGATCCTGCCATTCGGGCATTTTGTTCCCCAACGGGCAACCCCACTGGCAAAACGGAATGCCGCAATCCATACACCGCGAGGCCTGTAGTTTGCGATCCTCGCGATGAAGTGTTTGCTCGACTTCCCCGAAGTCGTATATTCGCTCGCTTACCGGACGATATCCGGCCTCTTTGCGCGGTATCGTCATAAATGCTTTCGGATTTCCCATAATCAATAATCCCTTTCTACGGTTTCCAGTTTTTGGTTCAGTTGAGCCATCTTCTCCTCATGCAGTATTTTCTTATACTCGATGGGAATGACTTTGATAAACTGTTCGACGGAGTGGCTCCAGTCGTCCAGTATCCGTTTCGCCAGCGGGCTGTTCGTGTATTGGAAGTGGCGCGATACAAGGCTTTTCAGTTCCCTGTTGTCCGCAGCGTCTTCGATGAGCGAAAGCTCGACCATCTCCATATTGCAATAATAGTCGAAGTCGCCTTTTTCATCCCATACATACGCGATGCCGCCGCTCATTCCCGCGGCGAAATTCCGGCCGGTAGGGCCGAGGACTACCACGCGTCCTCCGGTCATATATTCGCAGCAATGGTCGCCCGTGCCTTCCACCACCGCCGTGGCGCCGGAGTTGCGCACGCCGAAGCGTTCGCCGGCGATGCCGTTGATAAACACTTCGCCCGAGGTAGCGCCATAGAGCGAGGTGTTTCCGCAAATGATGTTCTCTTCGGGTTGGAAACGGCTCCCTTTCGGGGGCGTGACAATAATGCGCCCGCCCGAAAGGCCTTTGCCCAGATAATCGTTCGTGTCGCCCGACAGGTAAAACGAAACGCCTTTGGCCAGAAACGCGCCGAAGCTTTGTCCGGCGGTGCCTTCGAAGAAGGCCGATACGGTGTCGTTGGGCAATCCCTTGTGCCCGTATCGTTTGGCGATCTGTCCCGACAGCATGGCGCCGACAGCCCGGTCGGTGTTTTTGACCTTCGATTTCATCCCGGCCGGCAACGAGAAGTCAAGTGCCGGTTGGGCTTCGAGGATAAGCTTCTGATCGAGTACATCCTCTGTCTTATGCCTTTGGGCCGTCACTTTCCGGATAGCATAACGAGCCGCTTCTTCGGGATAATAGATGATTTTCGACAAGTCGATCTTTTCCGTTTTCGGATGCTCCGGGAAGTGCTTTCGGACAAGGAGGTCCGATCTGCCGATGGCCTCGTCGAGCGTTTTGAATCCTAACCGGGCCAGATTCTCCCGGACGTTTTCGGCCAGGAAACGGAAGTAGGTCACCAGATATTCATGTTGTCCCGTAAAGCGTTTGCGCAACGTTTCGTCCTGTGTCGCCACTCCTACCGGACAGGTATTCAAATGACACTTGCGCATCATCACACATCCCAGTACGATGAGGGCGCTGGTGGCAAACCCGAATTCTTCGGCTCCCAGCATGGCGGCGATGAGGATATCCCTTCCGGTTTTTAACTGTCCGTCGGTTTGCAGCTTGACCACGCCGCGCAGGTTATTCATCACCAGTGTTTGCTGCGTTTCCGCCAATCCTATTTCCAGCGGCAGTCCGGCGTGCTTAATCGAACTGGAAGGGCTTGCCCCGGTACCTCCTTCGGCTCCGCTGATCACAATCAGGTCGGCTTTCGCCTTGGCCACTCCCGCGGCAATCGTTCCCACGCCGCTTTCCGATACCAACTTGACGCTGACCGTCGCTTCCGGATTGACGTTCTTCAAGTCGAAGATCAATTGTGCCAAATCTTCAATGGAATAAATGTCGTGATGAGGCGGCGGTGAAATAAGCGAGATGCCGGCAATGGAATGCCGTGTGCGCGCAATCACCTTGTCCACCTTGTAGCCGGGTAACTGTCCCCCTTCGCCCGGCTTGGCGCCTTGGGCTATTTTTATCTGTATCTCGTCGGCGTTCACCAGGTATTCGGTGGTCACACCGAAGCGTCCCGAAGCGATTTGTTTGATGGCGCTGCGGGTCGATAATCCGTCGGCGCGTTTTTTATATCGTTCGGGATCCTCGCCTCCTTCGCCCGTATTGCTTCTTCCGCCGATGAGGTTCATGGCCATCGCCATGGCCTGATGCGCCTCGAGGCTGATCGATCCGTACGACATGGCGCCCGTACAAAACCGCTTCATGATGTTTTCTACGGGTTCTACCTCCGCCACATCGATCGGATGGGTCTTGTAATCGAGCAAATCGCGGATGAAAGCCGGCGCGGGTTTATTGTCCACCAAATCGACATACCGTTTAAATTCGTCATAGTTCCCCGTGCGGGTCGCTATTTGCAGCCGTGCAATGGTTTCGGGGTTCCAGGCGTGGTATTCTCCTTCCACCCGGAAGGCGTACAGTCCCGGATTTTTCAAGTGTAACGCTTCATTGCGCTCCGTATTGAACGCTTCCCGGAAAGGCGTTAGCACTTCCCGGGCGATATCGTCCATATCGATGCCTTCTATTTTCGAAGAGATATCCTTGAAATACGCATTCAGCACGCTCGAAGAGATGCCGAGCGCTTCAAAGATGTGCGCTCCGCGATAGCTCCTCAACGTGGAGTTGCCCATCTTCGATAATACTTTGAGCAGCCCCTTATTGATCGCCTTGATGTAATTCTTCTTCGCCGTTTCGATGTCGAGTTGTATTTCTCCCGCCTGCACTTTACGGTTGAGTATCGCGAAAGCGAGGTAAGGATTGATGGCATTGGCTCCGAATCCCAATAGCAGGGCGAAGTGCATGACTTCGCGGGGCTCGGCGCTTTCGACCACGATATCGATTTGCATCCGCTTACGTTTCTCGACTAAATGTTGGTGAACGGCGGAAGTCGCCAGTAACGATGGGATGGGGGCATGGCGGGCATCCATCCCCCGGTCGCTCAATACGATATAGTTTTTGCCGTCGTCCACCGCATTTTCAACGGCGAGGCACACTTCCCGTATGGCTTTGGCCAGTCCCTCGCTTCCGCTTTCGGGATCGAAAAGGATGGGCACCACCGCTGTGGAGAATCCTTTATAACGGAGATTGGAAAGGATGTCGAACTGGGTATTGCTCAATACCGGGCTTTTGATTTTGACGATCTTCGACAAGGCCGGAATCGTGTCCAGCAGGTTTTGATGAATCGCCCCGATATAACCGGTAAGCGACATCACCAGTTCTTCTCGGATAGGATCGATGGGTGGGTTGGTGACTTGCGCGAACTGTTGCCGGAAATAGGCGAAGAGCCGTTGAGGTTTCTCCGAGAAGGCCGCTAATGTCACATCATTCCCCATCGACGAAATGGGCTCTTTCCCTTCCGCCGCCATGGGAAGCAGTAATTTTTCAATATCTTCTACCGTATAACCGAACGCCGTCAACCATTTTTCGTAATCGGCGATGTCATTGCCGGCGCTTCGTCCTGAAGACAGATTATCGAGGTGGACACAGTTTTTGTTCAGCCATTCGCGGTAAGGATACGCCGAAGCCAGTTCTCCCTTGAGCTCCTCGTCCGTAAAGATGGTGCCGTTAAGGGTGTCGACCAGGAGCATTTTGCCGGGTTTCAACCGGCCGCGTGCCTGGATGTTCGCGGCATCGATATTCAACGTCCCTGTTTCGGAAGCGATGATAAGCGTTCCGTCGCGGGTTACGGTGTATCGTGCGGGGCGGAGGCCGTTGCGGTCGAGCATGCCCCCTGCATAACGTCCGTCGCTGAAAAGGAGCGTGGCGGGGCCGTCCCACGGTTCCATCAACATGCTGTGGTATTCGTAGAATGCTTTCAACTCGTCCGAAATCGGATTTTTATCGTTGAAGCTTTCCGGTACCAGCATGGCCATGGCATGGGGAAGTGTTTTGCCGGATACGGCCAGGAATTCGAGCACATTGTCGATGGAGGCGCTGTCGCTCATTCGTGGCTGCACGATCGGATATAATTCCTGCAAGTCTCCCAATAGCTCCGATTTCAACACGCTCTCGCGGCTTTCCATCCATTGCCTGTTCCCGCGAATGGTGTTGATTTCTCCGTTGTGTGCCAGCATCCGGAAGGGCTGTGCGAGATCCCACGTGGGGAGCGTGTTGGTGCTGAAACGCGAATGAACGAGCGCGATGCGGCTGGTGAAATTCGCATCGGACAGGTCGGGAAAGTATTGCCGCAACTGCATCGACGAAAGCATGCCTTTATAAATCATCCGTTTGGTGGAAAGGCTGACGATATAAAACGATCGCTCCGCCGCCACATCCGATAGGGCGATGGCTTTCTCTATTTTCTTCCGCACGATATAGAGTTTCCGCTCCAACTCTTCGGGCGATACGAATCCGGCGACAAACAGTTGTTTGATATCCGGTTCATTCGACAGGGCGATTTCTCCGAGGCATTCGCTGTTCACCGGAACATCGCGTACATGGATCAGGGTGAGTCCTTCGTCTTTTATTTTTTTACGGATAACGTCTAAGCAGAACGATTTCCGCTTATCGTCTTTCGGCAAAAACACCAGCCCCGTGCCGTATCGCCCTTCTGCCGGAACGGCAATGCCGTGGAGAAGAATAAACTCGTGGGGAATCTGCACCATGATGCCTGCTCCGTCACCGGTAATATTGTCGGCGCTTTCGGCGCCCCGGTGTACCATATTTTCCAGTACTTGTAATCCTTCTTCCACGATGCGGTGCGACTTTACGCCGGTGAGCGTCGTCACAAGCCCCACACCGCAAGCGTCGTGCTCGTTGTCGAAAGAATACAACGATTTTTTCTCGTATTCGTGAATGGATTGAATCGTCCTTTTGTTGTTCATTTTTAGTTCCTTTTTCAGTTACCGATAGTGTCGCTTTTCCTACCGGGAAATCGTTTGGATCGCCACCTTGGGTAGTACGTCTTGCCTTTCGTCAAGTATCAATTGATGAAAAGTAACTCCCGGTATTTGGGAAGAGGCCACATCTGGTTGTCGACAATCAGTTCGAGCTTATCCACGTGATAGCGGATGATATCGAAGAAGGGTGCCACCGTGTCGTGATATCGAATGGCTTTTTCCCGTGCGTTTTCTATTTTATTCGCTACTTTGCGGGCATCGACCATTGCATCGACATTGGTTTTGATAGCCGAAATATGCGTGGCGATTTGCTCGATGAGCGACACATCGTCCTGTGAAAGCTTGTCGGCTTTGTCCTTGTCGAAAACGGCCCGCATTTTATAAATGTTATCGAGCAGCATCGATTGATATTGGGTAGCCACCGGTATGATGTGATTGATGGAGAGATCGCCCAATACGCGCGCTTCAATCTGTATCTTCTTGGTGTAGGTTTCCCATTTGACTTCGTTGCGTGCATGCAGTTCTTTTTCATTCAGCACCCCGAGGCGTTCGAACATATCGACCGATTGTTTGGAGGTATAAGCGTCGAAGATAACCGGAACGCTCGTCTCACAATCCAATCCGCGTTTTTTGGCTTCTTCTTTCCATTCGTCGCTGTAACTGTTTCCTTCAAAGCGGATAGGCTTGCTTTCTTTAATATACAAACGCAGCGTATCGTAGATGGCTTGTTCTTTTTTCATACCCTTTCTTATTTTCATATCGATCTCTTGCTTAAAATCGATCAATTGGGAAGCCACTGCGGCGTTGAGCGCCGTCATAGGGGAAGAGCAGTTCGCTGAAGAACCGACCGCCCGGAATTCAAAACGGTTACCGGTGAAAGCAAACGGCGAAGTACGGTTCCGGTCGGTGTTATCAATCAATACTTCGGGAATATGAGCCACACCCAGTTTCATCTTCTTTAATTCGTCGACCGTGATTTCATCATCGTCCGAACTTTCTTCTATCTTATCGAGCACGGAAGAGAGCTGCGATCCTAAAAACACCGAAATGATGGCCGGAGGCGCTTCGTTTGCTCCTAACCGGTGCGCATTCGGGGCCGAAGAAATGGACGCTTTCAATAAGGCGTTATGTTTATATACGGCCATGAGCGTATTCACCAAAAAAGTCACGAACAGTAAGTTTTCGTTGGCTGTCTTACCGGGAGTAAACAGTCCGATGCCGGTATCCGTCCCCAATGACCAGTTATTGTGCTTGCCCGATCCGTTTACCCCTGCGAAAGGTTTCTCATGCAGGAGGAGTTTAAAGTGATGCTTGGCGGCAATTTTCTTCATCAACGAGATGACGAGCAGGTTCTGGTCGACGGCCAGATTGGTCTCGCCGAAAATAGGCGCTAACTCGAATTGGTTGGGGGCCACTTCATTGTGCCGGGTCTTTAAAGGGATTCCGTATTTATACGATTCGAATTCCACTTCGCGCATAAAAGCTGCTACGCGTGGAGGAATAGACCCGAAATAATGATCTTCCAACTGTTGGTTTTTGGCGCTTTCGTGTCCCATCAGGGTGCGGTCGGTCAGACTCAGGTCGGGACGGGCGGCATAGAGCGCCTGGTCCACGAGGAAGTATTCTTGCTCCCACCCGAGAAACGAAAATACTTTTTTTACCGCCGGATCGAACAGCTTACACACATCGACTGCCGCTTTATCGACCGCCGAAAGAGTCTTTAATAGAGGCGTTTTATAGTCGAGCGCTTCGCCGGTGTAGGAAATAAAAACCGTAGGGATGCAAAGCGTGTCATCCACAATGAAAGCAGGAGACGACGGATCCCATGCCGTATATCCGCGCGCTTCGAAGGTGTTGCGGATGCCTCCGCTCGGAAAGCTCGAGGCATCGGGCTCCTGTTGGGCCAGCAGCTTACCCGAGAAGCGTTCGATAATGCCCCCGTCGACGCCGGCTTCGTAATCGATGAACGAATCGTGTTTCTCTGCCGTTCCTTCGGTCAGGGGTTGGAACCAGTGGGTATAATGGGTCGCGCCCATCTCGATAGCCCACATTTTCATTCCGGCAGCGACATGATCGGCTATTCCCGGTTGAAGAGTCGCGCCTTTATCGATGGCTTCCAATACGACTCCCATGGTCTCTTTCGAAAGGTACTTCGCCATTTGCTTTCTGTTGAATACATAGTTACCGTAATATTCCGACGGTAATTCTTTTGGATCGTTGACCTCCAAAGGGAGACGCTTGGCTGCTTCTTCTACTGCTTTAAATCTTAATGATGACATAATTCTAATTTATTTCTTATAAAACTTCAAAACGACATGTTTATCCTATATGATGATACAAAAAGATGTTTTTGCGATGCAAATATATGCATAATGATAATAATAATGCGTGTTTTTCTGATTTTTTTTCGATAGTTCTCTGAATTTACCGAGGATGTTGCCTGGAGCGACTCCTTCGGCGAGAGGAAAAAAGAGCATGGAAGAGATGGTTTGATTCGTATTTTTTTTACATTTGTATTCTCGATGTTTCTTCTTGTGGTTGAACCAATATCCGGACTCTCGCTCTCAGGAAGTTTTCAACAAGAGGTAGTTATTTTGATTGTAAAGATGGATTTATGGATGAGTATCGGAATTTAACGCCGGCCGAAATACAAAGGCTGGAACAAAACGGTTGCTCCTGCGATAATTGGGTACGGGTATTCGTGAAGGATCGTTTCGATCCTTCGTATGTCTCCAAGTCGCACTTTTCGGGGGATATCCGCTTGGGCGTGTTTGAAAAGGAGTTTCATTTGGCCGGCGGCTTGCGAAAGCATAGCGGCATTCATTGTGCCGTGATTCATCATTGCCGTATAGGGGATAATGTCGTTATCGAAAATGTCCAGAATTATCTGGCGAACTACGATATCGGAAACGATTGCTTCATACAGAATATCGATGTGTTGCTGGTCGACGGGAAAACGACTTTCGGCAATGGTACGGCGGTGAATGTGTTGAACGAAACCGGCGGGCGCGAGGTGCATATTACCGATAAGCTTTCGGCTCATTTCGCTTACATTTATTCGCTATACCGTCATCGTCCGCAATTGATCGCCCGGATGAAGTCGATCATCGATTTTTATTGCGAGAAGCATGCTTCCGACCGGGGGACGGTGGGCGATCATTGCATGATTGTCAATGTGGGATACATTAAAAATGTAAGGATAGGGCCTTACTGCAAAATCACCGGCGCCATGAAGCTGAAAAACGGCAGCATCAACAGTAACGAGGCCGCACCCGTGTATATCGGGCGTTCCGTCATCGCTCAGGATTTCATTATCTCATCGGGCTCCCGCGTCGAAGGAGGAAGCAACATCCATCGTTGTTTTGTAGGCCAGGCTTGCGAGCTCGATCATCATTACACGGCATCGGACTCGTTGTTCTTCAGTAATTGCCAGGGCGAAAACGGAGAGGCGTGTGCTCTTTTTGCCGGGCCTTATACGGTGACGCATCATAAATCGACGCTGCTGATTGCCGGCATGTTCTCTTTTATGAATGCCGGATCGGGGTCGAACCAAAGCAATCATATGTATAAGCTGGGGCCTATTCATCAGGGCATCGTCGAGCGAGGCGCTAAAACGACCAGTAACTCGTATGTCTTATGGCCGGCTAAAGTCGGGCCTTTTTCGCTCATTCTCGGACGCCATTACCAGCATGCCGACACGTCGAACCTGCCGTTTTCTTATTTGATAGAAAAAGATAATACGACCTATCTGGCCCCGGGAGTCAACTTGCGTAGCGTCGGCACGATTCGGGATGCGAAGAAATGGCCCGAACGTGATAAACGAAAGGATCCGAACCGGCTCGATTTCATCAATTTCAATTTGTTGAGCCCGTATACCATCCAAAAAGTCTTTGCCGGGGTCGAAATCTTAAAGAACCTGCAAAAGACGGCGGGTGAGATGTCCGAAATATACACTTATCAGAGTTGTATTATCCGTAATTCGGCGTTGAAAAGAGGGTTGAGGTTATATGAAATCGTCATTCATAAGTTTTTGGGAAATTCGTTAATCAAGCGGTTGGAGAATACTCGTTTTACTTCCAACGCGCAGATACGGGAGCAGTTGAAGCCCGATACGCCGGTGGGATTGGGCGAATGGGTTGACCTCTCAGGCCTCATCGCTCCCAAAACCGAAGTCGAAAACCTGTTGCAGGACATCGAAGAGGGGCGGATAACGAAATTGAAAGATATCAATACGGTATTCAGGTCTCTACACGAAAATTATTATACGCAGGAATGGACGTGGGCGTGGGATAAGATTCAGCGGTTTTACGGCGTAGATTCCGAAACGATTACGGCCTCGCAAATCATCGAAATGGTCGAGAAGTGGAAGTCGGCGGTCGTATCGCTCGATGAAATGATTTATAATGATGCGAAAAAGGAGTTTTCACTCTCCTTTAAAGCCGGGTTCGGCGCCGACGGCAATATACAGGATCAGGCAATGGATTTTGAGTATGTGCGCGGGGCATTCGATAAAAATCCTTTCGTGGTGGCGACCCTGAAACATATCGAGGATAAAAAGGCGTTGGGCGAGGAACTTATTCATCGGATCAGCGCTATTAAAGAAGGTTAAATATCGCGTTTGCCGACGTATGTTAACGTTTTTATTTATACATTCGCGGTTCTACAGAATTACAGAATGAAAATGGATACGTATCGTTTATATTGTTGCGGCTGTCTTTGTTGTTGACGTTTGCTAAAAGCGTCAGGAAGAACGCTCCTATGGTTTATTTTACGGTTCTTATTATCCTTTTAAATATTTCTTTCAATGTTACATTCTGCGTTTGAATCTATCGATACGTTTCAACCCGTTCCTATCCATATTCCGATTGACAAGCATAAGCTGGAAGATACGGTGGAAGTGCTTTTTGCCCAAATGTTCCCGGTGTGCGAGAATGTCGATTTGGAGAATATCCGCAAGAGCCTCAAGCAGTGTGCGGCTGTCTTGCATGAGAATATCGCCAAACTGGTCGATAAAGAGCTTGCCGATAAGGCTGTCGCCGGCTTCTTTGAGCGCTTTCATACGGTGAAACAACAATTGTTTGATGACGCTCATTGCTATCTCAAAAACGATCCGGCCGCCAAAAGCCTCGATGAAGTCATCATTACCTATCCCGGTTTCTTTGCTTTGAGCGTCCACCGCATGGCGCATGAACTGCATCGATTGGGCGTACCGCTTATTCCCCGCTTGTTTTCGGAATATGCGCATGCGAAGGTGGGTATCGATATTCATCCGGCGGCGAAGATTGGCAAGAATTTGTTTATGGACCACGGTACGGGCATCGTCATTGGCGAAACTTCCCGGATCGGCGACAATGTGAAGATCTACCAGGGAGTCACGTTGGGCGCTTTGTATGTCGAGAAGAAACTGTCGGATGTAAAGCGTCATCCTACGGTGGAAGATAATGTGGTTATTTATTCCAACGCCACTATTTTGGGGGGCGAAACGGTGATAGGACACGACTCCACGATTGGCGGCGGTGCATGGCTTACCCGCAGCGTCATTCCGTATTCGCTGGTATATAATTCGATGGACGTAAAGGTTCGTACGGTGAAAGATTTTGTCGAGCCGAATGATTTTGTGATATAATAGAGGTTGGAGACAATTACAAATTACAAATGACAAATTACAAATTACGAATTACAAATTACGAATTACGAATGAAGTCTAAAGACCGACGACTGGAGACATTAGACAATTACAAATTACGAATGACAAATGAGGTCTAAAGATCGGTGACCGGTGACTGAAGACTGGTGACTGGAGACCGGCGACATAGGACAATTACAAATTACAAATTACGAAAGACTAATTACGAATGAGGTTTGGAGACTGGAGATTATAAAAAGATGAAATACAATTCTATTTTAGAGACAATCGGGCAAACACCGCATATCAAATTGAACCGCCTTTTCCCGGGGCGGAACGTTTGGTTGAAACTGGAGAAACAAAATCCGGGAGGAAGCATTAAAGATCGTATCGCGTTGGCGATGATAGAAGATGCCGAACGAAGAGGAATTATCGGCCCCGGCAGTATTATCATTGAGCCGACATCGGGCAACACCGGGGTGGGCCTTTCGTTGGTAGGCTGCCAAAAAGGATACCGCGTGATTATCGTCATGCCGGAGTCGATGTCGATTGAACGCCGTCGCCTCGTGAAACTTTACGGCGGTGAACTTGTGCTGACTCCACGCGAGCTGGGCATGAAAGGCGCCATTGCCAAAGCGGAAGAAATGCAGGCCCAAATACCCGGGGCGTGGATACCGCAACAATTCAACAACCGCTCGAATCCCGACATCCATGCCGAAACCACCGCACAGGAAATACTCAACGATTTTCCCGAAGGTCTGGATTATTTTATTTCCGGAATCGGTACCGGAGGCCATATTACGGGCGTGGGAAAGACGCTCAAAGCCGCATTCCCTTCGCTGCAAGTGATTGGCGTGGAACCCGCCGGCTCTCCCGTTATTTCGGGCGGCGACCCGGGCCCGCATCCTTTGCAAGGACTGGGCCCCGGATTCATTCCCGACACGCTCGATCTCACCGTTCTCGACGGTATTATCCGTATAACGAAGGAGGAGGCTTTCGATGCCGCGCGCGAGTTGGTTCGCACCGAAAGCATTCTGGGCGGCATATCGACCGGCGCTTCGATTGCCGCCGTGAAGAAGAAAATGGCCGACCTCGATAAGGACAAGCGTATCCTTACCTTCAACTACGATACGGGCGAACGATATCTTTCTATCGAAGATCTGTATTAAGATTGGGACACGGAATGGATGCTTCGGGCACGAATCAGGAAATTCGTGCCCGAAGTTTTCGTGCGGCCGGGGCGTCGGCTCTGAGCGGCACTTCCGGAACAGAACCGCTGTTCACTATCACAGCGAAGGTATTTGTTCAACGATAATTGCGTAAAGTCGGGTAGTTAGTGTTACCTGTGTAAGAAATAAATTGAAAAGATTATGGATACAAACCTGGCCATCAGAAAAAGAATTCATGAGTTTGTAGACAGGGCTGAAAATGTTTTGTCGAAAGCGGTCGAATGGTATGAAAGCCGGCAGAAAGGATTGGAACTGATATTCTTGAACAAGGTGCAAGAGTATTTGGAAAGCATTCAACAAAATTCGTTACAATATCCTTTAAAAAGAAGTCCATACAGGGAAGTTTTCTTGAGGAAATTTCCTTATATCATCATTTATGAAGTTAGGGAAGGCGAGGTGGCCGTCTATTCGATTTTCGATACGCACCGTAATCCTGACAGCAGGCCTTGATAATTGAAATTCCGGTAACAGAGTGTGTCATCGATCTATCTTCGTCTTATCCTATCGGCTCTTTATCCTTAAAAAGAGGAAATCAAAAATATACTAAAAGCTTGTTTTTTGAGTTATCATAAAAGAAACAAAAAACAGACGAGCGGGTGATACGACAAGGCGGAATGGTGCGATGGATGCTTGCGGTGATGATCGGCACGGCGTGGGCCGGATGTTCGACCCGTAAGAACACGGCCGGTACACGCGCTTTTCATGAACTTACCACCCGTTACAATGTTTTTTTCAACGCTCAACAAGCTTATGATGATGCGCTGGAGGCCCGTTACGAAGCCTTTCAGGAAGATTATTCGGAATTGCTGCCGCTTTATCCGGTAAAGATCGACAGCATTCCTTCGAAGGGTGACGGGGCTTTCGATGTGGTGATAGAGAAAACCGCAAAGGCTATCCGCGAACATTCCATTTCGGTCAAACCCCGCCGCGACCGGTCGCGTACGTACACACAGGCTTACCGTGAATGGCTCCGGCAGGATGAATTCAATCCGTTTATCAAGAATGCCTGGTTGTTGATGGGCAAAGCGTATGTCCAAAACCGTGAATATGAGAAAGGACTGGCGGTCTTTTCGCAAATGCTGCGGCTGTTCGACGAAGACATCGACCTGTTGTCGGAAGTGCAGATAGAAATGCTGCGCGCGTATGCCGAAACGGGTTGGAACTACGATGCCGACAATATGGCGTATCTGCTTCGGCAACGGAAGCTTGCGGGCCGGCTGGACGACTTGTTTGCCGAAACGTATGCCTATTATTTGCTGCGGAAGAAAGATTACCCCGCGGCATTGCCTTATCTGCGCAAGGTGATCGAGAAGGACAAAAACAGCCGGCAGAAGATGCGCCTGCGGTACTTGTTGGGGCAGACGTATGCCGCGTTGGGACGCGATGCCGAAGCCTACGACGCTTTCGAGTCGGTGAAAGGGCTCGGCACGCCTTACGAGTTAGCGATTCATGCGTTGATACGACAATCGGCTTTGGAGTTGCCTGCGCATCAAAAAACGATTATACAACGGTTGGAACGCATGGCGGGCAGCGCGAAAAACGAACCGTACCGCGACGGCATCCATTATGCGGTGGGTGCCGGTTACCTGCTTCGCAACGACACGGCGCAGGCAATCGAACATTTGCACCTCGCGGGCGCCTCCGACCCGCAGAACAGTCTCTATGCCGCATTGGCAATGGTGAAGCTGGGCGATATTTATTTTGCCCGGAAAGACTATGTAAAGGCCGGGCCGGTCTTTACCGCCGCTGTGGCCCTGCTACCCGAGAGCCACCCTGAATATATCCGCGTCCGCGATCGGGCGGAGGTGTTGGGCGCCCTGGTGCCGCATATGATTGCCGTACAGGAACAGGATAGTCTACAGGAAATGGTTTCGTTGCCTCGTACTGTTCAGTTGGAGCGTATCTACCGGCGCATCGCGGAGTGGAAGAAGACGCAAACCGATGTGGAACGCGAAGCCTATCTGGCCGGAATGTCCTTGCGGGGAACAGAGCAAAACCCTTCTTCGCTTTCGCCGGCCGAAGCTGCCGCCGCGTTAGCCGCCAAGGCCGACGGAGGGACGTTTTATTTTGATGCACCCGCTTTAGTGGCTCAGGGCAAGAGCGAATTCCGCCGCCGATGGGGCAACCGCGCGTTGGAAGACAACTGGCGCCTGTCGGCTACACCCGGAAGCTTGCCGGTCGGGGATGCCGCTTTTCCGGATACGGACGTTGCAGACGTTTCTCCCGCCGGAGAAGGGGCGGCAGTCGCTTCCGCCGCTCTGCGCGCGGCCGATCCGTCGCAGCGCGACTATTATCTGCAACAGCTTCCGTCGACCCCCGAAGCATTGGCTGCCTCAAACCGCATCATCGAAGAAAATCTGTTCCCGATGGGGGCGATACTGAAGGATCGCCTTCAGGACTATGACTATGCGGCGCGAACTTTCCGCCGCTATCTGAACGACTTCCCCGGCAGCCCCCGCCGTCCCGATGTCTATTATCAACTCTATCTGCTTTATTTGCGCCTCGGCGATACGGCGACGGCCGAAACCTACCGCAGGCATTTGTTGGCGGAGTATCCCGGCGATGGGAGGTCGACGTTTCTTTCGTCGCCCGATTACCGCCGGGTATTGGAGAACTATGCGGGCGTGCAGGATTCGCTGTATCAGGAAGCTTACCAGGCGTATCGCCGCGGCGAGGCGCAAAAGGTGCAGTCGCTCTACACCTATTTCGAGAGCCTGTTCGGACATTCGTCGCTGATGCCGCAGTTCATGCTGCTCGAAGGCTTGTCGTATGTGCAGACAGGCGATGCGGAGAAAGCCGCCGGGGCATTGAAGAAGTTGAGGGAAGCCTATCCGGAGAGTCCTGCGGCGAGCATAGCCGAACCGGTTATCGCAGGCTTGGCCGAAGGACGCGACATCGTTACGGGCGCATCGGCTATTGTCGACTTCCGGCGTGGCCGCGAGAAGACGGTACCTGGTACGGCATCCGAAAGTTTTGTGGCGGCCGATACCGTATCCTTTAGCGTCGGGCGCGATGCTCCTCACGCCTATTTATTGGTGATGCAGGAATCGTCGGTGCGAAAGAACGAACTGCTGTTCGCTGCGGCCGATTTCAATTTCTCCCGGTTTCAACTTCGCGCCTTCGATTTATCTTTTATCCGGGTTGCCGGAGGCGAAGCGCTTCGTATCAGTCCGTTCCGTTCGCTGAGCGAGGCGCAGCGGTATGCGCAGATGGCCGCGTCGGACAGCGCTTTCCATGCCATCGAGGCGCGCGGAATCCTGCCGCTGGTTATTTCGGAGGAGAACCTCCGGCGGTTGTCGCAGGGAAAGACGCTCGCTTCCTATATCGTCTTTTATACCGACAGTCTTTCTTCGGGCGCAGAGGATATCCTGCTTGCCGAACCGCTTGCCATACCGGCGGTCGCGGATTCCCTGCAAACGGATGAAGCCGAAGAACCGCCGTCCATCATCCAAAAAGAAGCTGAAATCGTACCGCAGGAAACGGAAAAGATTGTACCTTTGGAACCCGAAAAGATCGCACCTGAGGTTATCCGTCCGCAGCCGCTTCCACAGGAAAAGGCCGTGCCCCTTAATGCTGCGCAGCGTGAAGGGGAGTTGCAGCGCAAGGCCGAAGAAGCTTTGCAGCGTCAACGGCAGGAAACGGAACAACAGAAGGATCGCAAGACGTTGTTGAAAGAACGGGAGCGAGAGCGTAAGGAGAAAATTCGCCAACGCGAGCAGGAACGGCAGGAAAAACTGCGTCGACGGGAAGAGGATTTGAAACGTCGCCAACAGGAACGCGAACAACGGCTGAGAGAGCGATAGAAATTACGAATTACGAATTATAAATTACTAATTACTAATTACTAATTACAAATTACGAATTACTAATTACGGATTACGAATGAAGTCTAAAGACCGGAGACTGAAGACTGGCGACCGGAGACATTATATGAAAGAAATTGTATTTGCTACCAATAATAAACATAAGCTCGACGAGATTCGCAAGATAACGGAGGGGCGGTTACGTATCTTAAGTTTAGCCGATATCGGCTGCCACGACGATATTCCCGAGACGGGCGATACGTTTCGCGCGAACGCCCTCATCAAGGCGCACCATGTGAAAGACCGCTACGGGTATGATTGCTTTTCGGACGATTCGGGTCTCGAAGTACAGGCCTTGGACAACGCCCCGGGCGTGTACTCGTCGCGTTATGCCGGCGAAGGTTGCCGCCCCGAAGACAACATGTGCAAGTTGTTGAGCGCCCTCGAAGGCATTTCGGAACGTCGCGCCCGCTTCCGCACGGTGATTGCCCTGCTGATGAACGGCGACACGCATTTTTTCGAGGGGGAGATTCAGGGTGTGATTGCTACGGAGAAACGCGGCTCCGGCGGCTTCGGTTACGACCCTCTGTTTATCCCCGAAGGATACGATAAGACCTTTGCCGAGTTGGGTGATGAGGTGAAAAACATCATCAGCCATCGCGCCGTTGCCTCCGATAAGCTGGTTGCCTTCTTAATGGAGCAAGCTGAAGGATGAAGGATGAAGGATGAAGGATGAAGGATGAACGATGAACGATGAACGAAGAACGATGAACGAAGAACGAAGAACGAAGAACGATGAACGATGAACGATGAAGGATGAAGAAAAGGACAGTCGCTGGAGACCAATTTCTCCATATCGTTTCATTTATCGATTTCCCAGGCTATTATTTTGATTCCTTTGGTCTTTATATCGACTTGCTTGTCTCCTATTTCGGCCACTTTGTATTTAATTCTGTCTACCATGTCCTTGCTTTCGTCCATTCTCAACCCTTTTTTCCTTTCCGACGCCTATGTTTTAATAAAACACTTTCTTGTTTTTACAAATATGAGAAACATTTTCACAATCGTCGATCCTATTTTCACAAACGATAGTCTCGTTTTTACTTTTTAGGAGCATATTTTCACAAATGACCCCTCTATTTTGAATTTATAGAGAGATATTTTCACAAAAATGCTCTTTGTTCTGTATTTCTCCTTTTTGTTTCTTCCTTTTTACAACATCATTTTGTCGTTATCTTTTCCTTCAAGGGATTTTTCTTCCTTTCTTCCTGCATACTATCGATGTTGCCGGAGAAAATTGTTTTTGGGAAAGTATTCCGTTGATATTTTTTCGAAATTGAAAGGCGGGGATGAAAAAAATGGTACTTTTGTGTAGCTAATCCAATAGATATTTATATGCCTTATTATTTGAAATGCAATCATTGCGGACATCTCAACGAGATGAATTCGCCCTATAGCGTGCTCTGTTCGTCTTGCGGCAAAAAGATGGACAATAATTTCACCGAATGGCAACGCCGCAATCCCGGAAAAAGTTTTGAAGACTACAAAAATGCAGTGTGTATCACCGAAAGCCAATTCCCGCCCGAAGTGCCGAAAAAAAAGACCCGGACCCTTCGCGACCGCTCCCTTAAAGAAAAAATATGGATTGTGGTTACCACGACCATATGTGCTCTCGTGGGTGGATGGTTAGGCTCTTCCGCTGTCGATGCCTTGAAAAACAATAAAAAATCTTCAACAAAGATAATGAAACAGGAGTGGGTGAAACAATCTATGGGCAATGAGTGGCTGACTTTCGAGGCTCCCTGGAGATTGGTGAAGAGTCCGGACGAGGGGTTGCCGGAGTCTCTTGAAGCGATGGTCGAAAGCATGGAGATATATGAAAACTCGGATAACGAGGCTATAACGTTAACGGGAACTACCATTATTTATAAACCCGGAATCGATTTCAACCTGCTCGGAGCGGCGGAAGGCAGTGCTAACGGCCTTAAAAGCCAACCCGGCATAACCGATTTTGTGTATGATGTAGAGATGTATTCCGTTGAATCGGTGTCGGGATACCGGCTTTCCGGTTCTTTTAAGATGAATGGACTGGATGTGGATTTTTTCGGTGTCGGATTAACTCAAGGCGTTACTTATTGGACGTTGATAGGGCTTGTCAAGGGGAATGATAAAGAAGGTGAAAAAATTCTCCGCCGGATTATCGAATCGATCGATATCAAATGATTTTGCTTCTTACGAGTCCTTTCCCTATTTCTCGACACAAGAAAGCCGGTCGGGCTTGAGGCGGCCCGCCGGCTGTAAAAAAACCAGAAAAACAATCCTATCCTACTTTTTGAAGTGCTTGCTCGATGTCGGCTTTGATGTCATCGATATGCTCGATGCCGGCCGAGATACGTAATTGTCCCGGAATGGCTCCCGAGGCAATCTTTTCGTCGGGCGATAATTGTTCGTGTGTCGTGGCTGCCGGGTGGATAATCAATGTTTTGGCATCGCCCACATTGGCCAGGTGCGTAATCAACTTGAGATGATCGATCAGGCGGTCGGCCTTTTCCGCATCGCCTTTCAACTTGAATACCAACACGCCGCCATATCCCCGTTTGAAGTATTTCTTCGCCTGCGAGTGATATTTACTGCTTTCGAGTCCCGGATAATGTACGAACTCGACGGCAGGATGGCTTTCGAGCCATTGGGCCAATGCGAGTGCGTTTTGCGAATGACGCTCCACGCGAAGCGAAAGCGATTCGAGTCCTTGCAGCAGCAGGAACGAGTTGAACGGAGCCAGCGTGGCGCCCCAGTCGCGCAGGCCTTCCACCCGTGCACGCAGCGTAAAGGCAATGTTCCCGAACGGACTTCCTTCGCCGAAAGCATCCCAGAATACCAGTCCGTGATAACTCTCCGACGGCTCCGTAAAAGAGCGGAACTTGCCGTTGCCCCAGTTGAATTTTCCACTGTCGACGATGACCCCTCCGAGCGTCGTACCGTGGCCGCCGATCCATTTGGTGGCGCTTTCGACGACTACCGTAGCGCCGTGCTCCAGCGGGCGGAACAGATATCCTCCGGCGCCGAAGGTATTGTCGACAATGACCGGTATACCGTGTTTATCGGCCACGGCTGCGATGGCTTCGAAGTCGGGCACGTTGAGTTCGGGGTTTCCGATGGTTTCGAGATAGAGCGCTTTCGTCTTATCGTCGATCAACTTTTCGAATTCCTCCGGATTTTCATTCGGCGTGAAGCGTACCTCGATGCCCAAGCGGCGGAATTGCGACTTGAACTGATTGTATGTTCCTCCATATAAAAAACTGGTCGATACAAAGTTGTCACCCGCTTCGAGAATGTTGTTCAGCGCGATGAACTGCGCCGACTGCCCGGAAGCCGTGGCCAAGGCCGAGACGCCTCCTTCGAGTGCGGCGATGCGTTTTTCGAACACATCGGTTGTCGGGTTCATAATGCGTGAATAGATGTTGCCGAACTTGCGCAGCCCGAACAGGTCGGCGCCGTCCTTTGCATCTTCGAACACGTAAGAGGTTGTTTGATAGATGGGCACTGCACGCGCATGCGTTGTTTTGTCCACCTCTTGCCCTGCATGTACTTGCAGCGTTTCAAAATTCAATTGATTTGTAGCCATATTTTGAAGAATATTTTTGTTTCATCGACCGGATGTGGCGGCGGGTAAAGGGGCAAACCCACCTAAGCCCCTGTGGCATACCCGCCGCTTACCGGTAAATAATGTTTGAATGCGGGTTAAAGCGGATGTTCGTCGAATGCGTACAGCAATGTCGACAGATAACGTTCGCCCGTATCGGGAAGTATCACGACGATGTTTTTTCCCTTATTTTCGGGTCGTTTGGCTACTTCGGCCGCCGCGAAAGCCGCCGCTCCCGACGAAATACCCACCAGCAGCCCTTCTTGCCGGGCCAGTTCGCGCCCTGTGCGGATGGCATCGTCATTCGACACATGTACAATTTCATCGACCACATCCGGGTTATACGTTTGGGGAACGAATCCCGGCCCGATGCCTTGTATTTTGTGGGGGCCCGATTTTCCACCCGCCAGCACGGGCGAGTCGGCAGGTTCGACAGCGATGATTTGCACGCCGGGTTTATATTTTTTCAGGACTTCGCCTACACCGCTGATGGTTCCACCCGTGCCCACGCCGGCGACAAAGATATCGACCTTCCCGTCGGTGTCGCGCCATATTTCTTCGGCGGTTGTCTTCTTATGTACTTCGGGATTGGCGGGGTTGGAGAACTGTTGCAGGATGACAGCTTTCGGGTTCGCGCGTTGCAGTTCTTCCGCCTTGCCCACGGCGCCTTTCATTCCTTCCGCGCCGGGCGTCAGCACGATGTGTGCGCCTAAAGCTTTCAGTAAGTTGCGGCGTTCCACGCTCATGGTGTCGGGCATGGTGAGCGTTAGTTTGTATCCTTTTATTGCCGCAACAAAAGCCAATCCGATACCGGTGTTGCCACTGGTGGGTTCGATGAGTTCATTGTCGTGCTTCAGGACGCCTGCCCGTTCGGCATCTTCGACCATTGCCAACGCAATGCGGTCTTTGACGCTCGATGCGGGGTTAAAGTATTCCAACTTAGCAATTACATGCGCGCCAAGGTGATGTGTTTCGCCATACTTCGTCAACTCCAGTAGGGGAGTGTTGCCAATTAAATCTGTGAGTTTTTTTGCAATGTTAGCCATATTGTTTATTATTTAAGTTTTGTGAGTTATTCTTCCGCCTGAAAGTTTGCAGTTTACAGTTACCTTTTACCGATTACTTCATACTCCTAACTGTTCGTAATTTGCAATTCGTCATTTGTCATTCGTCATTTGTCATTTCTTAAAGTCCCCTGCGAAACTTGAATTATTATATAAAAAAAGCCCTTCCGATACTATTCGGAAGAGCCTTTCGTGAGTTTAGTTTTACAATTATACTAAAACAGTCCGACGATTCTTTTTTTCTTCCGATACCGCAGCCGAGGCATGTCCATAGACATGCAACAACACATCGCACGAAGCGAGATGCGAAGACTGTTGCTGTATACGGTGAATGAAGAATTCATTGATCTGTTATTTTATACGATTTTTCTTAAAAAAGTATGGGTGGTGCGATGACCATCACGACACAAAGGTAATTCTATTTTTATTCCGGCAAAATAAAAATGCCCTGTTTCTATAAAAAATACCATATTTATGGTAGTTCCTGTTTGGAAGTGTCAGTTGGTTCGCAGATGCCGGTTATGGATGTCAATTTGTAAGGATGATGAGTACTGCTCCCGCCATCATCAGGGCCGCACCGCCCAATTTTCTACGGATATTCTTCTCATGGAAAATCTTCCACCCCAACACCACCGACACCATCGCCGATAATTGAAACAGCGCCAGGGCGTAACTCACGTTCATGCGGGCAAAAACATAATTCGTGGTCGCTTGTATGAGTCCTACCGTAGCCGCAAGGGCTACAAACAATCGTACATTCGATGGCCGGCTTTTGCGCAACTGTGCGGTGAAGCGAATGCCGAACACCGGCAGCAATAAGGCTGAAAACAAGGCGCCGAAACCGCACCATACGATAAAGGATACGGGCACGCTGCTTTGTACGATAATCTTTTTGATGAAGAGCGCCTCGATGGCGGTCAATACCATGGCGGCCATCCGGTAAACGACTTCCGGACGTCTTCCTATTTTCACCGTGACGCCTGCCTGCTTGATGTCGAGCACAAAATAGCTGCCTGCGACGATGAGCGCGATGCCCGCCAGCGCTCCGGCTTCCGGCAATTCACCCAATAAAAAAATGCCGCCGATGAGGCTGACGACCGGTTTGTACGAATTGATGGGGCCCAATACCGATAAGTCGCCCTGCTGCAAGGCTTTCACCAGAAACCCGTTGCCGGATGCGCTCAGGGTGCCGGCTATGACGCAGTTTAACCAGAACGCCGCCGGAAATGCACTCCAATTTACGGATAAGGCGGGCAGGACACAGGCGCACGCCAGAAGGAAGAATGTGGCGAAGTTGACCCACAGGGGGTGCAGCCCCGCGAGAGTCAACTTTTTCTGGAATACATTGGAAAAAGGATTCGCGATGATGCGGGCAAAGAGGGCAAGCAGCAAGGATGTCATGCCAAACGGACAGTTTTTGAAGTGATTTGCGCACAAAATTACGAAAAGAGACGCATTCTTTACGCCTTTTTTTGTATTTTCGGCAAAAATTTTCAACATCCCCTTCTTGGGCAAATCAAAAAAGAAACGAGTCAAACAGTCGTTGCTTGACATCTTCAAAGAATTAAAACACATGGAATCGAACGAAGAAAAAATCAAAGGATTACCGGAAAACGCCATGCGCGAATTGAAGCCGGGCGAAAAGTATGAACCGCTGCTTTCACCGCAGAAGAACTATCCGGAAGTCAATTTCCGGTCTGTTTCCCTCGGCGTGTTGATGGCGATATTGTTTTCGGCCGCCGCCGCGTATTTAGGCCTTAAAGTAGGGCAGGTTTTCGAAGCCGCCATCCCTATTGCCATTATCGCCGTGGGGCTTTCGGGCGCTTCGAAGCGTAAAAACGCCCTGGGCGAAAATGTCATCATCCAGTCTATCGGCGCCAGTTCGGGCGTTATCGTCGCGGGCGCCATCTTCACCTTGCCGGCGTTATACATTTTACAGGTAAAGTATCCCGAAATCACCGTCAGCTTCATGCAGGTGTTTATGAGCTCATTGCTCGGAGGAATATTGGGGATTCTTTTTCTGATTCCGTTCCGGAAATATTTCGTATCGGATATGCACGGCAAGTATCCTTTCCCCGAAGCCACCGCTACCACGCAGGTATTGATTTCGGGCGAGAAAGGCGGCAGCCAGGCCAAACCGCTTGTCGCCGCCGGGCTCATCGGCGGGCTCTATGACTTCATCGTTTCGACTTTCGGCGGATGGGCAGAAACGTTTACGTCGCGTGTTATTCCCTTGGGCGTAACGCTGGCCGACCAGGCTAAGGTGGTCTTTAAATTGAATGTCGGGGCGGCAGTGCTCGGCCTCGGATATATTGTCGGGCTGAAGTATGCCGCCATCATCGCCATCGGGTCGGCGCTCGTTTGGTTTGTGATTATTCCTTTATTGCCGTTTGCGGGCGATGCCGCGGCCACGATGTTGAATCCCGCATTTGCCGGATCGATCGCCGCATTGTCGCCCGAAGAGTTATTCGGCACGTTTGCCCGCCATATCGGTATCGGCGGGATTGCCGCGGCGGGTATTATCAGTATCATCAAGTCGTGGCCCATCATTCAGAACGCCGTCGGCCTTGCCGGCAAGGAACTCAAAGGGCAGGCGGGCCGGCAAGAGGTCAGCCGCACGCAACGCGACCTGTCGATGAAGTTTATTTCCATCGCTTCGGTGCTGGCGATTGTGGCAACGTTTATTTTCTTTTGGCTGGGCGTGGTTCCCAACCTGTTGCATGCCTTGGTGGCGATTGTGGTCGTAGCGATTATCGCCTTCCTGTTTACCACCGTGGCAGCCAATGCCATCGCCATTGTCGGTTCGAATCCTGTGTCGGGGATGACCCTTATGACGCTCATTCTGGCGTCGGTAGTATTGGTTTCTATCGGGCTGAAAGGCACTTCGGGCATGGTTGCGGCGATGGTTATCGGCGGCGTGGTGTGTACGGCCCTTTCGATGGCGGGCGGTTTTATCACCGACCTGAAAATCGGGTACTGGATAGGAACCACCCCGCGTAAGCAAGAGGCCTGGAAGTTCCTCGGAACGCTCGTTTCGGCGGCTACCGTGGGCGGCGTCATTATGATATTGAACAAAACGTATGGTTTTACGGGCCCCGATGCGTTGGTGGCTCCGCAGGCCAATGCCATGGCGGCGGTGATCGACCCGCTGATGTCGGGTACCGGCGCTCCCTGGGTGTTGTATGGAGTGGGAGCCGTGATTGCTCTCGTGTTGACGTTTTTGAAAGTGCCTGCGCTGGCGTTTGCTCTGGGAATGTTTATTCCTTTCGAACTGAATATCCCGTTGTTGATCGGCGGTGCCATCAGTTGGTATGTCTCTTCGCGCAGTCGCGATGCCGCGTTGAACACGGCCCGGAAAGACCGCGGAACCTTGCTGGCTTCCGGATTTATCGCGGGCGGCGCCTTGATGGGCGTGGTGAGTGCGGCGATTAAATTTGCCGGAGCCGACCTCATGAACGAGGCTTGGGCGGCAAGCAACGGCGCTCAATGGCTCGCAGTGGCCATGTATGTCGTGCTTTGCGGGTATCTTGTCTGGGATTCCAAACGGGCGAAAATGAACTAAAAGGCGTTTATCATCCTATTAAACGAAAGAAGATAAATGTTTGACTCAAGTTTCGCAAGGGACTTTAAGAAATTACAAATGACAAATTACAAATGACAAATTGCAAATGACGAACAACTGAGACGTAAGCAGTAGGCAGTAAACAGTAAACAATAAAAGGCAACTGCAAACTGTCAGGCGAAATAGCTTGCGAAACTTAACTGATTGATTAAAAATATAGATATGAAGAAGATGAAAATAACGAAAATAATTTGTTCGCTTTTGATGGTGGTGTTGTTTGCTGCTTGTTCGCAAAAGTCCTCGGATAAAGCGGAGGAGAAAACCGATTTAACGCAATATGTAAACCCGTTTATAGGCACGGCTTTTACGGGGCATACCTTTCCCGGGGCCACCTATCCTTTGGGAATGATTCAGGCGGGTCCTGAAACCGGTAATTACTCCTGGGAATATTGTGCCGGATATGTGTATGAAGATTCGGTGATCAACGGCTTTTCGCAAACACGCCTCAACGGAACGGGTTGTGTGGACTTAGGCGATTTGTTGGTGCAACCTTTTGCCGGCAGAAAACGGGAAGACTTGAGCAGCCGTTTCGATAAAGCTTCCGAAAAAGCCGCTCCCGGATATTACAGTGTCGAGTTGACCGATAATAACGTGGGCGTGCAGGTAAGCGCTACGCCGCATGTGGCTTTTTATAACTATGCTTTCGCAAAGGGCGACACGGCGAACGTGTTGGTCGATTTCCAGCACGGTTTGGTTTGGACAAAAGACCGTATCCATACCCATGTCCTCGACAATCACGTGAATTTCGAAAGTGATCGTGTCATCAGCGGCTATACGCGCCGTCGCGAATGGGTAGAGCGTATCTATTATTTCACGATCGAATTCGATAAACCTTTTGTGGCGAAGGAAGAGCTGGTCAAACGCGATCCGCGTGAAAAAGCGCCCCGCTATATTCTGTCGTTCGACCTGCAAGACGGGGAAGAGTTGAACATGAAAGTCGCCCTTTCCTCCACGAGTGTCGAAAGCGCCAAGGCGAATGCTGCCGCAGAAGCTGCCGGATGGGACTTCCAGGCTGTTCGCGATGCCGCTTCCGGCGAATGGAACCGCTATCTTTCCAAAATCACCATTGAGGGATCGGAGGACGATAAAACCAATTTCTACACGTCCTTGTATCATCTCTTTATACAGCCTAACAATATTGCCGATATCAACGGCAAGCATGGCGAAGCTACTGCTGCCGGATCCCTTCAGTCGGCGAGCGGCAAATATTATTCCACGCTTTCGCAATGGGATACTTTCCGAGCTGCTTTCCCTCTCTATACGGTTATCAGTCCCGAAATCATCCCCGACTTGGTAAACTCCATGCTCGATTATTCCGACGAAAAGGGACATCTGCCTATTTGGGCTTTATGGGGGCATGAAACCTATACGATGATCGCGAACCATTCCGTGCCGATGATTGCGGATGCTTATCTGAAAGGATTTGAGGGCTTCGATGCGGAAAGGGCTTACGCGGCGATAAAAAAATCGATCACCCAAAGTACGCATCCCAAATCGGATTGGGAGATGTACGACCATTATGGTTATTATCCTTACGATCTGGTAAAGACCGAATCGGTTTCGCGTACGATGGAGTGCGGCATCGACGACTATAGCGCTGCCCTCATGGCGGAGAAGCTGGGTAAAACCGAAGATCGCGACTTCTTTATGAAGCGTGCCGATTATTATAAGAATGTATTCGACCCCGAAACGGGAGCGATGCGCCCGAAAGACTCCAAAGGTAATTGGTTGACGCCTTTCGATCCCTACCAGTTGGCGCATGCCGACTCGAACGTCGGGGGGCATTATACCGAAGGAAACGCCTTGCAATATACCTGGCATGTCATGCAGGATATACCGGGCCTTATCGAATGGATGGGCGGTAAGGAGAAAGCCGGGCAATATCTCGATTCGCTGTTTTATACCACGCAGCAAACCACCGGAACCTTATCGGATGTTACCGGCCTAATCGGGCAATATGCGCACGGCAATGAGCCGAGCCATCACGTGGCTTATATTTACGCCTATTTGGATAGGCCGGCTGAAGTGCAGAAACTCATCCGCCGTATTTGCACCGACTTCTACAAAGCCAAACCCGACGGGTTGATCGGCAATGACGACTGCGGCCAGATGTCGGCATGGTATGTGTTTTCGGCTATGGGGTTCTATCCGCTCAATCCTGTGAGCGGTGAGTTCGTGTTGGGCGCTCCGCAGATTCCGTCGGCGGTGATTCCGCTCGAAAATGGCAAAGAGTTCCGGATGGAAGCGAAAAACTTATCGGAGGAAAACTTGTTTGTCGAAAAAATCGAATGGAACGGACAATATTACGATAAAAAGACCCTCTCTTACAAAGACTTGATGGCCGGAGGAACGTTGGTGTTTTACATGACCGGAAAACAACCTTAAGGCATAACCGGGGGTGCCGCTCCAAGCGACGCCCCCGGTGCTTCTTTAGTGAACAAGAGCCCTATAATCATTGTTTTACTAAGTGCAGACCATTTACCATGTGCGTTTAACATCGTGGCACAATAAATAATTGTTAATGCATGTTTCATTCTTTTAAAATAGAGAAAACATGCTGTAAAACATGTTTTTGATTAAATATCTTCTTTTCAAACAGTTACTATGGGTGTCCCTTGCCTTTTTTGTTTTTTTAGATTTCGCTTTGCTATTTTTAATGCGATTTTATTTGATTCAAAAACAATAAAATGTTTACTTTGGAGTCAATTAAAGAAAAAAATCATCATTAGGTCATAGATAAATTCGATTATTGAATTCAAATTCAATGCAGGTAACATTTGTAATAGTAAAGCCATCGGCAATACAAAGAGGAATAGCAGGCGAGGTAATCTCCCGCTTTGAAAAAAAAGGCCTTCAGATAGTGGGGATGAAAATGATGTCGCTATCCGATTCCGTCCTTGAAGAGCACTACGCTCATCTTAAAGCAAAATCTTTCTTTGGACGCATTAAGGACTCTATGCAGGCAAGTCCTGTGATTCTTATGGCGTTGAAAGGCGTAGATGCTGTGGAAGTGGTACGTAAGATGACCGGATCGACCAATGGGCGCGAAGCCCAGCCCGGAACGATACGGGGCGATTACAGTATCAGTGTACAGGAAAATATTGTTCACGCCTCCGATTCGGAGGAATCGGCAAAAGTCGAGTTGAAACGATTCTTTTCCGAAGACGAGATATACACTTATCCGCAATTGACATTACCGAATGTGTATGCCAATGACGAATATGAATAAAACAATTCTATTTAATTGAACAGAAGATGTAACAGCTTACAATACGAATGGAGAGAAAAAAATTATTATCTAAAGCAAGCGCTTTGTTACTGGCCTCGTTTACGTTTGTAACATTCAGTGCTTTTTCTCAATCGGCTGATAAAAAGAATGCCGATAAATCGAGACCGGAAGTTGGCTATAAACAACTACACAGTTCCAGTTTAAGTAGTGCCTCGGCATTAATGGTCGACGGTTTAAAGCTTAAAATGGATTTGTCTGTACTTGAAGAGGCTGAAGCTGAAAGAGAGGCTTTCAATCCGAATGAAATTCCCGCTGACGATATTTATCAGGGTATGTGGACCAACCGTCACGTCAGTGCTTATGGGAACCTGCAAAACGCCCCCGATTCGTTTATGGTCGATCTCAGTAACTTCACCATGCCCTGCAACGGATACATGACGTCGAACTTCGGAAGACGGGGCAGCCGCCGATATCATTACGGAATCGACTTGAAAGCGCAAACAGGCGATACCATTTATGCCGCTTTCGACGGTAAAGTACGGGTAAAACAGTTCGAACGAAGGGGATATGGTTATTATGTCGTTATCCGGCATATAAATGGCCTCGAAATCGTATACGGACACTTGTCAAAGTTCCTGGTAAACGAAAACGATTTTGTCCGTTCGGGAGACCCCATCGCCTTAGCCGGCAATACCGGCCGCTCTTTCGGATCCCACCTTCACTTTGAAACACGATTCCTTGGAAAACCCATCAATCCCAATTTTATTATCGATTTTCAAAATAAAGTCTGCCATCGTGACGAATATCTGGTTACGAACTCTTCTTACAAAAAGACTTCGCGCAGCAGCAAATCTATTATAAGAAGCGACAGGGATGTAGCGATTCATAAAGCACCTTCCGCCAAAACGAATAAATATGTATCGGGTAACGTAAAATATCACCGCATTAAACGGGGCGATACATTAGGTGCAATTGCTCAACGATATGGCGTCTCGATTAGGAAATTGTGCTCGTTAAATAATCTGTCGAGAAGAACTACGTTACGTGTAGGTAAATCTATTCGTATTTCATAAGCCCAAATTCAACATTTTTCAGAAAAAGGTACAATATACAATGTTGTACCTTTTTTTTTGTATCTTTCTTCTATAAATTCCCCCCATATTCAAAGAAAAATGGAGCTAAATAGAGAAA
>ENA-UOOR01000161-UOOR01000161.1-fermentation-metagenome-genome-assembly--contig:-NODE-161-length-98440-cov-64.239955_pt1 | contig 98440 bp, 91 predicted proteins | sample MGYA00245780_ERZ724029 | MGnify/ENA primary metagenome ERZ724029 (study PRJEB28704, sample SAMN03018315) | fermentation metagenome | biome: anthropogenic terrestrial biome; feature: soil; material...
TTGTCAAGTACTATTTACATATACTTTTTGTCCACTTTCATGTGCAACGGTCTTTTAAAATCAGGAAAGACCATTTTCCCAATCTCTCTGTCAGCTCTGTAGACAGTGTTAATCAAGTAGTCATCAAGCGTTCATCAAGCGTTAATAATTAACGCTTGATGAAGGCTTGATTAAGACTTGATGAAGGCCGTGAATACAGGGAGAAAAATGATGTAATTGTGGTCTTTCCTGATATCATAAATGCTTTTAAGATGATATTACACAATGAGATAGCTAACAGGATGATGCAGCCAAGACAGCAGTTCCACAGCTTCCGGCGAGCATTGCCAGGATTGAAGCTGCGCCTGCTTGAAGGCCCAAGAAAAAATCTTGACTCATTGGCTATACCCGGTTTTTTGGCTTGAAATAGATAAGAAAAAAAGGAAACGTAATGGAGAATATCCGCATTGGCATCGTGGGAAACATCGGCGTGGGCAAATCCACTTTTATTGAAGCAGCAAGCTCTGCACCTCTGGACAAAATCCTTTGTTCCGTATATCCAAAACCCAAAGGCTGCGAAGGTGTCTTTGCCTTCCCTGAAAAGTTCAATCCCATCGTGCTGGATTCATTTTACCACGATCCCATAGCCAATGCTTTCATGGCACAAATCGAATTCTTTAATGGTCGTCTGGACCGTCAGAAACTGATCCATAGCTGCCGGGGAATCGTGCTGGAAGATAGAACTCTGGCAGAGGACTATCATATATTTGGTAAAGCGCAACGCATCCTGAAAAACATGTCTGAGCCTGAATTCATAGCCTACCAGCGGACTTATCGCTTGATGACGGAACAGATCAAAGAGCCTGATCTGCTGGTATATTTCAAGGCAGACGTCCCCACTCTGCTGGAAAGGATTAAAGAGCGTGGCCGCGAAAGTGAACAGGCTATCTCTGCGAATTATCTGGAGCTGTTAAATAACCTGTATGAGGATTTTGTAGCCCACCACGTAAACTGCCCGGTGCTGGTGATAGATGCGGATAAAAGAGTGGACAAGGCAGTATGGCAACGTCGTACGGTAAATCTGATAGCGGATCAGGTAAAAGCTCTGGCTTTGCGAGTATCCAGCCCCGGAATCAGCGAATGGGTCACATTGCCGCAGACCGAAGCTACCCTGAAGGCCATAGACGCAGAGCGTGAACTGGAACAATATCTGGCTGATCATGCCAAGCTGATAACCATTGCCGGCAACGTGGGCTTGGGAAAATCCACCCTTACCGCCATAATGGGGCGCAGCCTGAAGATAAATACCCTCTATGAAAGACCGGAAGAGAATCCACTCTTGGAGAAATTTTTGGGGGATAAGAAAAGCTATTGCTATCAGCTTCAGCTCCACTTTCTGCAGATGAGAGCCAAACAGCGCCGACAGGGAAAAAGCGGCGACGGCAGCCATGTGAAAGACCGCTCTCTGCCCGAAGACTTGCTGGTTTTTTGCAATCAATTCCACTCCGACGGGCTGCTGACTGCAGATGAATTGGACAACCTGAGTACTCAATTTCAAACCGTGAACCGGGAACTACCCTCCTCGGATCTGATAATCCTGCTGCAGGGAAGCCCCTCCCTGGCGTGGGAACGCATTCAACAAAGGGGTAGGGAAATGGAAATTGAGGGCGGCTGGCAATTTACGGAGATAAATAACCTGAATCGCTGGTACAAAGACTACGGCGCCAATGTGGTAAAGCTCGGTTTTCATGATGGCCCTGTGCTGGAAATCGATGTGGAAAAGCTAGATCTTACCAACCGCATCCACGTGGGTTATATATTCGAGCGAGTGCTGGAAGTCCTTAAGACACAGGATTAGCGCATAAGCTTTGTGCCCTGCCGGATACCGACTGAGACAGCCCGGATCGCCGGCTATGGCACTGCTTGGCCTTAAGTGGGAACACGGACTGCAAATTTCTGAAGTGAGGAATTTCTTGACTATTTCTTCGGAGCATATTTCTTGCGCTTTGTGACTTGATGGTGCTTATCATAGGTAATAGGGAATTCCGTTGAAATCGGAAGCGGTCTCCGCCACTGTAAGCAGCAAAAAGGTTTATTTGTCACTGTCGATACGATGGGAAGGCAATTAAGCGCTGAAAACGCAAACCGCTGCAAGCCAGGAAACCTGCCAGCAAGTTTGGAAGAAGCCTACGGTGAATGGGCTATATCCGACACGTTCATCTCAAGTCACAAGAAAAGAAAACCGAGGTGAACAAAATGAACTCAAGCAATTTTAAAAGTGATATTCCCAAAATATTGCTTTTGGTGGCTTTTCTGCTGCTCTCCCACTCTGCTTTTGCGGAAATACTCTATGTGGTAAATTCTCAATCCCGAACTCTCAGCAAGATCGATACCGCTACGGATGCGGTGAACAACAGCTTTTGCGTATTGGGCAATGTGCCCAATAAGATCGTGGTGGATGAAGAATACATCTGGTCGGTGAATTCCGGTGACAATGCGGTACAAAAGATTTCCCGCACGAGCGGAGCAACCATTTCGAACATCTTTATCGGCATAGGATCAAATCCCTGGGATGCCGTAAAGCACGGGACAAAGCTCTACGTATCAGGATTGTTCTCGCACAAAGTGTATAAGATAGACACCATCAGTGGTATGCTTGAAGCCTCCGTGAATGTGGGCACTGCCCCGGAGGATCTGGAAGTGCTGGGTAACAAGCTATATGTATGCAATGCCGGAGATTACAGTCAGAACTATGCGGGCAGTTCGGTAACTGTGATCGATTTGGAAAGCTTCAGTGTATTGAACACCATTGAGGTGAGTGCGAATCCACAGCATCTGGCAGCTCATGATGGTATGCTCCATGTATCCTGTACCGGAAATTGGCTTGATATTGCCGGAGCAATCTGCATTATCGATGCTACCACTGATACTTTGATAGAGACAATCGAGATTGGCGGCACCCCGGGAACAATCTGGATTGCGCGTCCTGATCTGGCTTTGATTGCGGATAACAACGGGGTGCATCTGTACAGCTACAATCCATCCACGTTTGAAGTATGGCACGATGGATCCGACCCCTTGTCCAATGGTGGTTCGGAAGTGGTGGGCAATAGCAATCTGATAGCAGTGCTATCTCCAAATTGGGGCGGTAACGGCATCGTAAAGCTGCTACATCCGGATCTGAGCGCCTGGAAGCAATACAGCGTGGGCATGATGCCAACCGATCTCAAACTATATGATGCAGCTTCAACTGCTAACGACCAGATCGCAGTGCCTGCAAAAATCAAGCTTTCCCCCAATCCCGCCGGACAGGGAGCCGCTTTGCAATTCAGCAGTCAAAAAGAGATTGATGGGGAACTGAGTCTGTATAACCTGAAGGGTCAGAAAATAGCTTCATATCAATATCCGGGCAGGGAACTCAGCATAGCAGAACCAAAACTCCCCAGCGGCGTGTATTTCTACCGCTTGCGAAACCACAGTGGGGTCCAGGGGAGGGGAAAGCTGCTGATACTGAAGTAGGATTGCTGATGCCTGATCCAATCCCGAGCACAAGCATAAAAAATACTTGATAAAAAAAGCCGTACCCGGCGGGGCACGGCTTTTGTTAAGCTAAAGCTTAGCGATGAATTGGATCATCGATAATTATTGGCCTTTTGTCTAGCAGGTTGATGGGATCCAGCCAAATATCGTTACCATATATGTATACAGATCCTTCTTTGTGGCTGGAGTGATTTCCGACAGTTACCGTAACGTTGAAGCCGTTATGCCCGTTGCTGGGAGCGGAAATGCTGAAGACAGATCCGTTTCTTTGCATTTCTACATGATTCCATTCTGTCCAGGGACCCGGGTAAGGTGTTCCAGTCCAACCGGTAATGTAGGCTTTTGTGTTTGGGTTCGCATTAATTACATTGATTGAAAATGTGATACCCATCAGCGATACACTGAGGAGCATCAGGGCTGCGGCGACAAGAATAAGTTTCTTCATGCTGTTCTCCATAAACAAATGTATGCATCTTTTGTAAAGGATGCATTGGTTAATCCACAATTGAAGGGTTTCCTAAACGGTTTGCCTTCATTCTATCAGATCTGATGTATCAATTATTTGTCTTCATGAAAGTCTATATGATCAAAAAATACTCATTACATGAAGCGCGTCAAGATATTTAGATTGCACTGCAACTATATTTATTGCAAACTGTATTGTAAAGAAATTTTTGTATTACGAGCCATATCTTGTAACTTATATAATATCAATAATATCCCAGATCTGAGCAATTTTGCTGTTGCTTATGGTGATGTATATGGTTTGCGCAATGTTGGGATTATGGTAACTCGCTTTATTCGATTGATAGTCAATACGGTATGTTTACACACAACAGCTACTGCTTCCAAGATTGCATTTTATTTACATGTAGCGCAAAGCATCGGATAGGCTGATATAGAACAGTATGATATGAGTGTCCTGCGCTTAATCCGGATAGTGATTTGTTGACGTCTGTCCACAGTCTTAACAGAAAAATATCACATCCCGATATTGCACTATCGAGTTCCGTCTTTTTGCTTGACATCTATAGAGTGTTCAGGAATTGTGAAAATATAGGTTTTTAGTAGTTTATACAGCTTATGAACCGCCAATTTTGCTTTTCAGAAAAGAGGTAAGGGATGTCTTTATTTGACTTTTTCGGCATGATGACAAATGACATAGCGATAGATTTGGGTACTGCCAATACCCTGGTATACAAAAAGAACAGCGGATTAGTGATCGACGAGCCTTCTGTGGTAGCTGTATCTACAGACAGCAGAAAAATCATCGCCATCGGCCAGCAGGCCAAAGTGATGTTGGGAAAGAACCCGGATGAAGTGAGAGTGATAAAGCCCCTCAAGGATGGTGTGATTGCCGATTTTCAGGTTACCGAATTGATGTTGCGCAATCTGATCATGCGGGCGCAGAAGAAACGCTTGTTGGTTCGTCCCCGGGTCATTGTATGCGTTCCATCGGGCATTACGGAAGTGGAAAAACGCGCGGTTCGGGACAGCGTCTTACATGCCGGTGCCCGGGAAGTGTATCTGATCTCCGAGCCAGTGGCTGCGGCCATCGGGGCAGATCTGCCCATCGACGAGGCCTGCGGCAATATGGTGATGGACATCGGTGGTGGTACCTCCGAAATAGCGGTGATCTCCCTCTCTCACATCGTGGTGCACAATAGTATCCGCGTTGGAGGAGACAAGATTGATACCGACATCATCAGTTATCTGCGCAAAAAGAACAATCTACACGTGGGCATTCAGACCGCCGAAAAGATCAAAACTACCATCGGCAGTGCCTATCCTTTGAAAGAAGAGCTAAGCATGGATGTGCGTGGCAGGGATATCGTATCCGGCTATCCTGTCACCATCAAGATTTCATCGGAAGAGATCCGTGAAGCCATTTCGGAGACCGTTACCACAATGATCGACGCCATCAAGCGCCTATTTGAGCGGACGGCACCGGAGCTTTCGGCGGACATCGCCGAGCGGGGCATTTTCCTGACCGGAGGCGGTGCTCTGTTAAAGGGTCTGGATGAAAGGATCCGCAAGACTGTTGATCTGCCGGTGCATGTGGTTCCCGATCCCCTGGAATGCGTGGTAAAAGGCGCGGGAACGGTTTTGGACGATGTGGATCGCTACCGTCAGGTACTAATCAAGAAAATTGAAGATTAAGCGGCTTTGGCGCTCATTCCCCTTTTGCGGGCAGTGACGCCGATAATGCCAAAAGCCCGGGGATTAATCACGGATGAGTATTAAAAGATACATAATGCCGGCGATTCTCGTCGTGTTCTCTATCGCCATGCTAATTGGAGATCAGGATACGCGTGCTGCGAAAGCGGCTTTTTTCGGTAAAAGTATCTTCTTCCCATTTGTTTCGTCTCTAAAGACAATCGAAAGCAATCGCAGCCTCAGCGAGGATAACTTCATTTTGCGCGACAGATTAACCCAGAGCACTCTGCAAAACCTTGCCCTGCAAAATCAACTGAGAGAATACACCGGTGTGGCTACAATCTCTTTCAATACCGAAGACACAGAGTTTGAACTGGCAGAGGTGATCGGCTATTCCGGTCAATTTCAAGAACGTAACCTGATCGTGAACAAGGGTATGGCGCACAATATTGCCCCCGGTTCGGCTGTGATCTCCGGCAACGGCATCGTGGGCAAGATCATCTCGGTTACCGAGACCTACAGCATCATCTTGCCGTTCTCCAATCCGCGCTTTCAGGTGCCGGTGATGGTGCCGCGAACGGGTGTGCAGGGCATATTGCAATCCGATGTGGCGGGGATAATCTCCATGAATATGGTGAAACTGGGCTCGGAGATCGCCACCGGGGATACCATCGTGAGTTCCAATCTGTCCCGATTGTTTCCCAAAGGCTATCCCGTGGGTACTATCAACCGCATCAAAGAATCTTCCGATAACCTTTTCCTGAGCGCGGAAATCAGTCCCTTCACTCTGGTGGAAAACCTGGAACATGTATTTATTCTAAAAGAAAGGAAAAACTATGGCAGCTAAACAAGCAGAAATTGTGGTGTATGGAAACACCTTTGTGCGCATTCCGCTGAAGACGCGCATCTTGAATGCTGAGGACGAGATGCTGGATATTCTTCGTGAGTATGCCCTGCCGCATATGAAAGCGGGAGATATACTTACCATCAGTGAGAGCCCTTTGGCGATCACTCAGGGACGCGCCGTTCCCGTAAGCGAACTCAAGATTGGCTTGCTGGCCAGAGTATTGAGCCGTTTTGTGGCCAAAGTACCATACGGCATCGGCTTACGCTCTCCATCCAGTATGCAATGCGCCATTGATGAAACCGGGAGCTTACGCATCCTCTTTGCTGCGGCAGTGGGTGCGATGGGCAAGCTGTTGGGCCGCAAAGGCGATTTTTACAGAGTAGCAGGTATGCAAGCAGCGCTGGTGGATGCGGCCAGCACCTCACCGGTTCCGCCATACAATGAAACCGTGATCAAAGGCCCCAAGGATCCTCAAAGAGTAGCTGAAGCGCTAGCAGAAGCCATCGGCTATCCTGTGGCGATCATGGATATCAATGATATCGGTGGCAGCTGGATGATCGGTGGCGGGGGCGGAGTATCCAAACACTTCATCGAAGCCGCCATGAAAGACAATCCTCAGGGACAGGGCGACGAACTAACCCCACTCTGCATTGTCAGGCCCAAGGGTTAAATCGATGCTGTTAAAAGGGATCTACGTGTTTTTGGGAGGACTTTTCTTCCTGTATCTGCAGTTGCTGTTGATGCCGGCGCTGGCGATAATGAACGTGGTTCCCCTCATTCTTTTGCCCTGGCTGATTTATATCGTATGGAAGCAGGCCTGGGAACTATCCCTGCCGGTTGTTTTCCTCATCGGTTTGATGTACGATACCCTCAATCCATCGCTATTTGGAATGCACGCTTTGTTCTTTGTGCTTTTGGCTGTGCTAATCGATGTGTTGCGCATTCCTTTCGAGCAGGATAGCAACGTGGCAAAACTGATTGCAATCGGCTCCACCAATCTCATTTTCAGCCTGCTCTACCTGCTGGCGCAAGGCTTGTCTTGGGGTTTTGATGCAAAAGTGTACAGGCTATCAGTGCTTGGATTCTTTTACAACCTTATCTTCAGCTTGCTCTTGTTCACCGTGATGCAATTCATCAGCAAGCTGCGTATCGTAGTGGTTCATGACTAAAGCCATCAAGGTCTATGTAATAGTATGCACCGCACTGTTCCTGCTTCTGGCGGGATCGCTGTTTCGGTTGCAAGTGATCAAGGGCAAACACTACCAGCGTGTAGCGGAAAGCAATTTTGTAAGAATCCGCCGCATCACCGCCACCCGGGGCGAGGTTTACGATCAAAAATACCGTCCCATCGTGCAAAACATCCCCTCTCACAACCTATACCTTACCAGCGGCAAGATCCACAATCTAAGCTCTTTGGCCCGCTTTCTCTCACTGCATTTTGGCATTTCCGAGGCAGAATTGCGTGAGATGGTAAGCAAACAGCGCTTCAAGACCTATGAAGAGATCCTCCTGGCAGATAATATTCCCTATGAAACCGTGCTTAGCCTCAGTGAATATCTCAATTACTATCCGGAACTGGTATTTCGCATCGGCTCCACCCGCAATTACCTGTATCCCAACCACTTCACCGGTTATGTGGGGCGCATCAATGAAGATGAATATGAGCGCTTTAAAACTGAGGACTATTCCATCAACAGTTACATCGGGAAAACCGGTCTGGAACGCTATTATGAGGTGCTGTTAAGGGGCAGAGACGGTAAGGAAATAGTGCAGGTGGATGCTCAAGGACGCTCTTTGGGCTTGTTTCGTGATGAGGGCTACATCGAGCCCCTGAACGGGCTCTCACTGGTGCTAACTATCGATAACGATCTGCAGGACTTTGCCTATCGGGCGTTTCCGGATCACATAAAAGGCGCTGTGGTAGTTAGCGATGTGCGAACCGGCGGCATCCTGGCCTATGTAAGCAAGCCCGGCTATGACCCCAATGTCTTTATGCAAAGGATCAGTCCGGAAGTGTGGGAAGACCTGAATGCTGATAGCAAGCCCATGCTGGATAGAGTGATCCATGCCACATATCCTCCGGGATCGGTGTTTAAACCAATAACAGGTGGATTTGGCCTCAACAAGAAAGTGGTGAGCAGAGATACACGTCTGAGCTTTTGCGACGGTGGCTTTCAATACGGTAATCGTTATTTTCGCTGCTGGCAGCATTCAGGTCATGGAAAAACCAATATCGTGGAAGCACTCATGCATTCCTGTGATGTCTACTTTTATGATTTGTCTTTGAAGCTACCTTTAGATGAATTCAAACAGTTTGCGCTGAACAGCCATCTGTGCCGTAAGACCGGGATTGATCTGCCCAATGAGCGCAATGGCTTTTTCCCGGACACGGCTTGGTACAAAAAGAAGTATGGAGCCAATATCGGCATTCAGGGGCATAAAGTGAATCTCTCCATCGGACAGGGTGAGATTCTCACATCTCCTATACAGCTCAATGCTTTTTACGCTGCCATAGCGAACAATGGCACCTGGATTCAACCGCATCTGCTCAAGCAAACCGTAGGCCGGGGAAGACTTACCATCAATGAAGTTTCACCTATCCGGATAGCTCAGCTTCCTCATGATGCGGGAACTCTGCGTGCCATCCAAGACGGACTCTGGGCGGTTTGTAACGCGCCGAACGGGACAGCTCGCAGTGTGAAGGTTCCCGGAGCCACCACGTATGGCAAGACCGGATCGGCGGAAAATGTGATGGGTAAGACCACTCATGCCTGGTTTTGCGGATACATCGTAACCGACAAACCGGAGATAGCTGTAACGGTCTTTATGGAAAATGCCGGAGGTGGCGGAGCAATGGCGGCTCCGGTGGCTCGCAGCATCTTCGATTTTTATATGGGCAATATCGAGGATATCAAGCGTCCTGCCAAAGTTCCCGCGCAATTCCGCACTGCCGAGGAATTGGAGACAGAGCCGGAAACAGACGTGGAAAGTGCCGATATCCCGCAAGATGATGTGCCGGAAACCCCAGATGAGACTGAAGCCCAGGAAGAGCAGGAGCTGCCATGATCAATCGCAAGAAGTTCGATTTCGTATTGCTGGCACTGCTAATCCTTTTGATAACAATCGGTTGCATTGCCATCTACAGTGCTTCGACTACAGTGATCTCGGATACTGTGAGCACCCAGGCATTTTGGTGGCGGCAGATCATCTTCGCCGGGATTGCCTTGGGCATGATCGTCTTGCTATTAAAGCTTCCCATGCCGATATTCGACATCTTGGTGTTGCCTGCTTTCGCACTCAATATTTTTGCCTTGATAGTTGTGCTGTTCACTCCCGCGGTGAATGGTTCTCATCGTTGGTTCAGCTTGGGGGGGATCAATATCCAGCCCTCAGAAAGCGTAAAATTGCTTACTATTCTCATGGTTGCGCGTTACATCTCGAAAGAGAATCTCAACGAATATCGCCAGATGCTTTATGGTTTTGCTATCATGCTGCTTCCGGTTATTCTGATTATGATCGAACCGGATTTTGGGACCACGCTGGTGTTTTGGGCAAGTTTGCTGGCGATGCTTATTGCCGCTGAAGTTCCGCTGTTCTACATTTTGTTGATCATCTCTCCGGTGGTTTCTGTGGTGGCATCCATACATTGGGCTTTGATTCTGATCTGGATCGTGGTGCTGGTTCTATTGCTGATGTGGTCGCGGCTTTCCTGGGTAGCGATCACTGTGTCCGGGGTCATAAATGTGTTCGTCGCGCTGATTATGCCGGTGTTTTGGATGGGATTGAAAGACTATCAGCAAAACCGTATCCTCACGTTTATCGATCCGACTCGCGATCCCTTGGGTGCAGGGTATCAGATCATTCAAAGCAAGATAGCGGTAGGAAGTGGATCCCTCACCGGCAAAGGCTGGTTGATGGGAACTCAGAAGAACATGAACTTTTTGCCCGAGCATCACACGGATTTCATCTTTTCGGTAATCGGCGAAGAATTCGGCTTTGTGGGTTCGATGTTTTTGCTTTTGATATTTGCTTTGTTCTTTGGCCGCATAATCCACGACATAAATCAATTAAAAGTAAAAGAAAGAAAGATTGCCTCTGCAGGCATTTTCGCTTATCTTATGTTTCAGAGTTTTATCAACATCGGTATGAATATCGGTCTTGTCCCTGCTACGGGAATCCCTTTGCCATTTATTAGTTATGGTGGATCGAATCTATTGATCAATACCATTTCGGTGGCGGTGATCTTGAAATATTTAAACGAAAGAGGTTTTATTAAATGAAGCTCTGGCTAACGCTCATTTTGCTGGCCTTCGCACTTAGTTCATGTTTTGTAAGCTCATCGCTGCTCTTCACTGAAGCGGACATCAAAGACAGCAAGAATCTATTGGTAAATCCGGGATTCGCGCTGTATTCACTGGCTCCCGATGAGGCCCTCAAGGGCTGGAGCATCATTGTGGAACCACATAGTGCGGATTTCGACAAGATTCGCATCGATCCCCTGGACGCTTCGGAGGGTGAAAGCTCTCTTGAGATATCTGCTTCAGATAAAGATATTATGCTGATCTCCGAACCATTCAAAGTGCGCCGATATGGTGGATATTACTCGCGCATCATGCTAAAAACCGATAGCCCCAATCCTCCGCAGATCACAATGCAGATGATCACTTTCAAAGAAAATGGGAAGATAACCAATCGTTTCAAAGCTAAGCAAAGCCCGACTGATCTTTGGAGCAGCCTTGCCGTTAGTGCGGGGTTCTTGCGTCCTGGCGTCAATTTCGGCCGTGTCTCCATTCTGATTCCCCCCTTCACGGAAGGTTCGGTGTGGATAGACGATGCCGGTTGTTGGGAAGTTCATGGTTTCAAAATAGACTAATCCAAAAAATAACCAATATAAAGATTTGGTAAAACCAACAAGGAGAAAACATGAAAAGCAAAGTGTTTCTATTTGCAGCTCTATGCGTGTCCATGCTCTTTATCTTCAGTGCCTGTGGCGATGATAATGGCAATGGCGGAGTAACCGGATTGCCGGATGTCTACGACGGCGATTATGAATGGCTCATTATGATTAACGACAATCAAAACTGGGCTGTGAAAAGTGATGAATACATGGTGACGGCTTTGTGGCTGGGTGAGTATGGGGAATCTCCCTCAGGCGAAGGGTTTAAAGTCTCATTTGCGGGTGAATCGTACGAAATGAACGGCTTTATGGGCTCTTACTTTAGCTCTGTACCACTTGCAAGCGGCACCGAATATGAATTCGAATTCTCAAACGATGAAGATGTGATCTGCTCCAGCACCATACGAACTCCATACAGAGCGGAAATCGAATTCCCGGATCCATTTGTTCCCACTCAAAGCACTGATCTGGAATGGACTATGGATGCAGATAACGACTATCAGTATTTCGAAGCTTATTCCGAGAATGATGGATACAAAAAAGGCGATGACGACGAGGATGAAGAAGAAGGCTACTTCCTGATGCTGGATCCTGGAGCTCGCAGCCTTACTATTCCCGCCAACGCCGTGGAAGAAGTAGGCACCTATGGCTATTACTCGCTTTCTTTAATGCAGATGAATTTCTATCCCAAAAACGCCTGCGCGATCAGTTGTTTGTCTGTGGCTTCAAATCTGGATGTTTACGAGGAGAACGATGTGGCTCCTTCCCGGCATCTGAGCCTTGTCAGAGAACTGGGATTGCTGGACTAAGTAAACGATGTTATGAATCAAAAAGCCGATGCCCACATCGGCTTTTTATTTTGCGAATATGCTTTTTGGCCCCCGGTTTATTTATCTTAAACCCGGATTTTGCCATGGATATCCACTTCCGGTATCTTGCATTGATTTCCTGTTGATTGTTTTGGCTGAACCTCGCTAATTGGCTCAGGCATTTGCCCTTATTCATTTAGCAGTACGCAAGCCATTCAAGAGACCTCTCGATTGTCACTGAGCAAAGGCCCCAATCCGTGTGCCAAAACACATTTACCACGGTCCGAAAATAAAAAAAAGCGGATAAAAACCGGCCTCAATTACGAACTATGTATCTGTACAAAACGCAAGGAGAGATTAACCCGCGAGTGATATGAGTGTGGAAAACCTGAGTAATCCCCCCCCCAATCAAAGAGTTTGCCAAAAGCTAAACTTGATTTATCCTGTATATAGGACTGACTGATAAAGCAGAAAGTGGAGTCCCAAGAGTAGCATAGGACCGCGATGCGGGTGCGTCTTTTGGGGCTCTTTTTCAAAAGAGCAATTTGGAGCAACCATGCGAAAAAGAATAGATTTGAACAGCGAGCAGGACACCATAGATCTTGCTCATTACATCGCGCCCTTATTGGGTCCCGGATCTGTAGTGACGCTTGCCGGCGAATTGGGCAGTGGTAAGACCTTCTTTGTGAAAGCACTGGGCGCCTTTCTGGGTGTGCCGGACGAAATCGACAGTCCTTCATTCGTGATCTTCAAGGAATACCATTGTGGCCGTTATCCCTTCTATCACCTGGACTTGTACAGGCTGAAACACGAGGATGAATTGCTGGATCTGGGCTTGCTGGATATGATTGAGAACGGAATTACGATCATCGAATGGCCAGAGGTCGCTGAAAACTTCCTCCCTTACCAGAATCTACGGCTATACTTCGGATTTGAAGCTAAGCAACGCTATGTGGAGATTGATGCGGATGAGAAGCTGCAGGAATACTTCAACTGAGGCTTAGTACCTGCTGAGAGAGCGCCTGATGTGCTTCCGCCCATAGTCTGAAAGCCGCCGTGCGGCAAGACCCCAAAGTTACATCTTACGCTTGGGATAGGGCATAATCCCTGCTCGATACGGTCTTTCGCCTTCTTTCAAGCTGCGGTTGAGACTATCAAACAGTTTGCTGCGTGTTTGGCGGGTACGCGGTGGAATTTCCACCATAAACAGTGCGCTCGCCAGCTCAATCTCATCTTCATCCCACACTTTTGCCAGCAGGTAAAGATCAAGCACTTTATCAGTTTTGTTTTCGATGGTATAGCCCACTTCAATGAACTGCGTGCCCCAATTGTCGAAACTAATCTCTGAGATCTCGACTTTGTCTGCCAGGGCCTGATTACTGCGTTGCATCCATAAAAAACTGATCACCATGGCAACAATCACCAAAAGCAACACACTACCCTTCAGTTTATAGCGTCGAGGCCATTCCATACGGTCAAATGATCTCATCGTATATCCCTGTTAATAAATGAATTGCCACGCGGCAAAAAGCTTGTGTGCCCAAGCATCCCGACGCAGGCTATCATGACCGACCAGCAGGCGATTATGAGCCAGAATAGGGATAGTGAGGCTGCTGCGGAGCTGGATTTCATTGCTTTGCTTTCCTGCAAACCAGGTGGTTTCGGCATCATCGATCTGCCCGGCAAAGATCTCGTGGTAGTTGTCTTGCCAGGAAGAGCCCGCAGAGCCGCGTTTGCGCCATGAAAAGCCGGTATCCAGTTCGCAGAAGGGCAAGATATCCAGATTTGCCTCTACACTGATGTCCAGCAGATTGGAGCCTTGCGGATAGCCCAAAGGACGTCCGTCGTGGGAATACATGGTGTGGTTCATAAAATGGGCGTAGGTATAGGGGCGGACAGCGCTTAATTCGAGGCTAATTTTGCCTGTGGGGATGGCTTGGTTGATGCCGGTCTGCAGGGCATATTTGTTGCCCCACCAGTTTGTAAAAAACTTGCTGTAACTGAATTCATCCAAAGCAAATTGAGCATAAATCAGAGTTCCTTCCCCAATACTGTAATTACTTCCGGCGTAAATCATAACGTTGTCTCGATCGTGCTGATTGTGTTCTGTGGCACGCCAGAAGCTGTTCGGAAGCAGGTAGTTCAGGTCCAAGCCACGATTACCGTATACTACACTTTCACCCATAAACAGCTCTAGAGAAGGGCCGGGGAAATAGCTCAATTGGTGCAACGCGATGAATTTGTCGGGATAGTTCAAAGCGTTCACTGTGCTGTTTGGGGTATAGGCATACACACTATCCGCGATGAGGCTGCCATGCATCATGCTCAAGCGGAATTTGCCCAGAGTCGCCTCTGCCAAAAGATAGGCATAGTCGTTCACGTGGTCGTTCAATATAATGCTGCCGCTGATGCTATTCCCGACTTGGAATCTGCCTCTGCCCAGAGCAAGGTTCAGTTTGTCGCTGCGGTATGCCAGCTCGCCATTGATATTGTCCAGCTGGATGTGCCCGTTAAAACGCTTGTAATATCCGTCGATCAACTCATCTGTCTCGGCCATATCCAGATCGCCATGATAGGCACCATTGTACCAATCTGTGCGCATAAACACTTTTTCACCGGCCATCGCGTTCAATCTCCAGCCTTTATACCAGAAATCGTAGTTTCCATCCTCTGGAAAATCAGCCTCATAACCGGCATAGACATTGAAATCAGCTTTGAGCAAAGGATGTCTGTAACTAAGTAGATCGTGATGACGACTATCTGAGCTAAAGGCTTCCATTAGAGCATTTTGAATGCTGTCAATCGATTTGAATGGGTGGCTGATGCCCTCGCTTTCATCCTGCCATTCTTCGGTGAAGTAGAGTGGATTTGAGCTTAGGAATCCTGCCCGGTAATTGCTGTACAACTGAGGACTGAAGGCAGAGCTGAAAGAGGAATCCCCCCAAAGCCACGAGCTTCCTGCCAGTACGCAAATTGTGAGCAGCAGAGCCTTTGCCCTATTGCTTATCATCATCTTCCTCAAGGCCGCCCACATAATGTAAGCGATGGATGCTTTGCTCTACTTCGCTAAGGCTAATCTTCAATTCCCTAGCAATCTCCTTATTCGTCCAGCCATCAGCCAATAGCCGGTTTACCATCTTGAGCATGGTGTTTGTGTCCATGCTACTGTGCCCTTCATGAATTCCGGAGAGGAAATCTTTGGATTTTCTTCTATTGCGTTCCAGGATGATGATAATGATGAGAATCATCAGTAAAATGATGCCACAGAGAATATAAAGCCAGTAACCACGCAGAGAATTCGTGCTGTCAAAGTCTTCATCCGTATCTTCCAGCAATTCCGGCGGGATGGTGTATACAACTGCGTCTTCGCTCTGTGCGATTTCGGGTTTCAAACCTTCGGGGGGATCCAGTATCTCGTCCACGGATTTCACTTGGATTGCGCCTTCAGGCTCTCCGGTGATCTTTATCTCGGGCTCCACAGCGGCTTCTTCTGCCACAGGTGCAGCTTCATCGCGCACAGCCGGAGACAGCCCGGAATCCAGCAGTTTTTGTGCTTTCTCGTAATATGAACTGCTGGAAGGGATTTTGTAAAGTTTGTCCGCGGCACGGCTGCTTTCGCGTTTGATCAGCAATTCACCCCAGTAATACCACACATCGTAGTGATTGGGGTAATCCACTGCCAGCGAACTGAAAGCCTTATCTGCCGCCACCAGCCTGCCTTTCTCGGTGTTGAATCTTGCCAGAGCCAGACGCGAGGCTTTGCTGTTGTCGGCTTTATAGAAATCCACAACCAGGCATTTACTGTCGCTCAATCTCATCTTGTAGAAATTGAGGTTCTCGTTCGTCTTTACCACAATCCCGCCCTGAGCGCCGTAAACAGCATCCAGATATGTCCCGCCCAAGCTATAAGCAGGAATCTTGCCATCGAATCCGGGGATGCCGAGGTAAAAACCATCTGAGCTTTTTTCGACAATGAAGTCTGTGTCCTGATCCATGTCCAGAACAAATCTGACCACGGAGCCATAGTAATCCTTCGCTCGTATGCTTTGAATGGAGGTGGCAAAAAGTGCCGCGTTAAAAACAACTAACAGCATAACTAGCAAGCGTTTCATCTTGACCTCCCACAGTAATTATTTACATATTATAATATTATGGTATTTGCTTCAGGATTGATGATTTGGGCGGTGTCCAGCGCGATCTGCAACTCCTCATTGGTGGGGATCACCAATATGCTGGTGGGAGAATAGTCTTGCGAGATGATTCCGCTGTCTTGTCCCACCCGGCGGTTCTTTTCCCGATTGATGTGGATCCCGATGTTTTCCAGGCGTGTGCAGATTCTTTCCCGCATCTTCACCGCGTTTTGCCCTATGCCACCGGTAAAGACGATGCCATCAACTTTGATCAGGTTTGCCGAGTAAGCGCCGATAAACTTGCGGATGCGGTATGCATAGGTTTCCAAGGCTTCCAGAGCATTCTCATCGCCATCTTCCGCAGCTTCTTCGATATCGCGAAGATCGCTGGAGATGCCGGATAAGCCCAGGAGTCCGCTTTTCTTGTTCAATATATCGTGCAGTTCGTGAAAGTCGAACCCGCGTTCTTCCAGATAGAAGATGATGGATGGATCCAGGTCTCCGCTACGGGTGCCCATGATCAGACCCTCCAGCGGGGTGAATCCCATTGATGTATCGATGGATTTGCCGGCCTGAATGGCGGTGATGGAGGCACCATTGCCCAAATGACAGGTGATGAGATTGGTGTTCTCCGGGCTGCGTTGCAGCATTTTCAGGGCGATGCCCGCCACATAGCGGTGGCTGGTTCCGTGAAAGCCATATCGGCGAATCCGGTATTTGTCGTAAAATTCGCGGGGAATACCATACAGATAGGCGTGCGGGGGCAGGCTCTGATGGAAGGCTGTATCAAACACGGCGACTTGGGGGATGCCGGGAAAGACAGTCGCCGCTTCTTTGATGCCGGTTAGATTGGCAGGATTGTGCAGAGGTGCCAGTTCACAGGTATCTTCGATGGCTTTGATCACGTCGTTGTCGATGAGAACGGATTCTGAGTATTCTTCGCCGCCATGCACCACTCTGTGGCCGATGCCTTCGATTTCGTTTATGGATTTCAGTATGCCGGCCTCAGAGTCCAATAGTGCTTGCATCATATGCTCAAAAGCCAGTCTGTGATTTGGTATTTCGGCAGTTCTATCGTAAACTTTGCCATTTGCTTTTTGTTTGATTTTACCATCCGAAAGACCTATGCGCTCTATCAGGCCTTTGCCCATGCTGCTTTGTTGCGGCATTGTGTATACCTCATACTTCAGGGAGCTGCTACCGCAATTTACCACGAGGATCTTCATTAAAAAACTTCCTTTTGTGATTCTGTGCCATACATTATTTCCAAGCTCGCAATGTTCAAAGAGAATCATGTACCGACAAAGGGCATTGTTTTTTAGAATGCAAAATATGGCAAGGGATTTCTGGGCAAAAAAAATGGGTAACCGTAGTTACCCATTTTTTAAGGACTGTTCAAATTAATTAGTTTGTACTATGTTACTCAGCCGGAGTTTCAGCAGGTACTTCGCCTTCGATTGCATCGGCAAGAGTGTCAATAACGGCTTCTTCTACCGGAGCAACTTCTTCTACGGGAGCTTCTTCTGCGGGTTTCGGCTTGCAAGCACTCATGGCAAGCATGCTGAGCAGCATCATAGCGAGTAATGCGATTAAAATAACTTTTTTCATTGATTCCTCCATAAGCATTATCCCTGACGGGTTCACTTAGGTTTTTATTTTTTTGTTTTTGGGTTTGGCAAATTTTTGCCGCACTGTTTTGCAGGATCGGAGTGCAAAAGCATTACCAATCCATCACACAGTCCTTATACACGACTATATACTTAGTAAGAATGGCGCCAGAATAATGAGGGCGAAGTTCTTGGCAAGTAATTTTTTTCATAGGGCAATATCCACCCCAAGATGAATCATGCCCAATCCCAAGCTGCTAAAGCTTTTATCGCGATATCCCAGCCCATATTCGATGCTCAGAATTCCCAAACGAGTGCCCAGTTTTATTCCGGCTCCGATTCCCCAAAGGTCATATACGGGATCTTCTTCACGACTGTGCATATAGCCTTGATCATAAAAAGTATAAATCATTGTTTCAGCAGCCAGCATATAGCGCAATTCCAGATTTGTCCATGCCAGTCTGCTGCTTTTGAATTCATCCTCCCGATATCCTCTCAGCGACGCGTATCCGCCCATGCTATACAGGTCGTAAGATGCCGGATGACGCTTTTCGTTGTTCAGATAGTTCGCACCCATGAAGGCTATCAATCTTGCTTTTATTGGCAGATAATAGCCTAATAGAGCCCGGGTTTTCCCATATGTGGCGCCATCGCCGAACACATAGTCGTATGATGCTTCCATTTCCAAACCCCGCACCGGGATGCGTTCTCCACCGGTGCTTTGAAAGCGCCAGAAGGCACCCAGGCTGCTGTTGGTGGATTTTTCGATCTCAGAGTCGCTGCTACCGGGCAGAACGCTGTTTGCGCCGAGGCTGAGACCTATTCTTTGATACAGGCTCTGGTAATACAAATCCAGATCTGCCACACTGCTGATCCACATACTGTCTTGCCTGGTGCGGGACAGTGCCAGATCTGCTGCCAGAGGCAGGGATGGGATCCCGGATTCATGATAGGCAAAGCGCAATTCACTATAATCCGCCGGGCTTTTCTTCCAAAATAGTTTGATGCTCCTATCGCTGCCCCAGAGGTTCAGAAATTCCAGATTCAGCATGCCCGAGAGCTGCCGTTTACCGTCATTCTCGCTGATGCCCAAAAGCCCTTCCAGAAAGGTCATGCGGCCCTCCTCGATATCGATGAGCAGATTTTCTTCGTCTAGGGGGATGATCCGGCAAGAGTTGATATAGTCACGCCGTTTGATGTTTTCTGCCGCCTGATTGAGGATTTGCGGAGTGATCACTTTCTGTCGCAGCAGTCCCGATGTCTTTAGCAGAGTGGATTCCCGGCTCACTTTATTTCCACGGAAACGGAATCCGGAGATCCGCTGTTGATCGCCTTCCTCCACTTTTATGTAGGCTACTAAAGGATCCCCCATCACCAGAGAATCCAGCTCAACTGCGGCAAACAGATAGCCTCGCTGCTGGTAGACATGAAGCACGCTTGCCATAATCTCTTCCAAATCACCCATGTCGTAGAGTGCCTGTTCGGAGCTGAAGGCATATTCGTGCAATTTGCTCTGGGAAAAGTACTTTAATCCCGTATAGTGGATCCGCACTTTGTCGCTGTCTGTCAGACGTTCGATGCGAAAAAGCAGTTCAAGCGAGCCATCCGGTAGCGGCAACAATTCCGGCATGGCTATTTGCAGATAGTATTTATGCTGGAGCGCGAAGTATTCTTTCAGCCTCACAATCCCCGTTTCCACAGCCTCGGAGAGATATTCATCCCCGGTCCCAATATCCATCACCTCAATGAGTTTTGCCTCATCGATGGGGAAATCCGCCTCGATGGAGATGCTTCCGATACTGATGGCATAGACCTCCGCCCAGGCAAGGATCATTAACAAGGCGAGGGACAGGGCTTTCATGGCTCAGGATCTATTCCCGATCAGCTTTCAGAACGGCCAGGAAGGCTTCCTGGGGAACGGTAACATTACCGATCTCCTTCATCTTCTTCTTCCCTTCTTTTTGCTTTTCCAATAGCTTGCGTTTACGGCTCACATCGCCTCCATAGCACTTTGCCAGAACATCTTTGCGCATAGCGTTGATGGTGCTGCGGGCGATGATCTTGGCACCGATGGTGGCTTGCAAGGCGATCTTGAACATATGCCGGGGAATCACATCTGCCAGAGTACCGGTTACGCTTTTACCCCAAGTGTGGGCCTTGTCCTGATGGCAAATAAAGCTCATCGCGTCCACCTTTTCGCCGTTGATCAGGATGTCTACTTTCACTACTTGCGACAGCCTGAATTCCTTGAAAGCGTAGTCCAGCGAGGCATATCCTCGGCTCACTGTCTTCAGTTTATCATAAAAGTCGAAGATGATCTCGATGAGGGGCATTTCATAGTGCAAGGCAACGCGTTTTTCATCTATATATTGCAGGTTTTTCTGGATTCCGCGGCGTTCCTGAGCCAGCTTCATGATGTTGCCAATATAGTCTGTGGGTACGATGATCTCGGTATCCATATAGGGTTCTTTGATGTAGTCGATATTGGAAGGATCGGGAAAGTCGATGGGATTGTGTACTTCGATTTCGATGCCGTTTTTTAGCCCAATCTTGAATCGTACACTGGGAGTGGTGGCTATGATGGGTATATTGTACTCGCGAAAGAGGCGTTCTTTTACGATCTCCAGATGCAGCATGCCCAGAAATCCGCAGCGGAAACCATATCCCAAAGCGGCAGAGCTTTCTTTTTCATAGATTAGGGAGGCGTCATTCAGTTTTAGCTTCGCAATTGCTTCAACCAGGTCTTCATAATCTTCGCCGTTGATGGGGAAAATGCCACTGTATACCATGGGTTTGGGTTCCAAAAATCCGGGTAGAGGCTCTGCGCACCCGCCCTTGGCAAGGGTGATGGTATCGCCCACACGAGCGTCTGCCACTTCTTTGATGTTGGCGATGATGTATCCCGCTTCACCGGTCCGCAATTCCTTCTGTGCCTGAAACTTGATGCCCAGATACCCGATTTCCTCGATTTCATACTCCCGGCTCGTGCTAAAGAGTTTGATCTTGTCGCCTTTGGCCAAGCTGCCGTGAAACAGACGCACCAACACAACTACACCACGATACATGTCGAAATAGGAATCGAAAATAAGGGCTTGAGGTGGAGTGTCAACCGTTCCAGTAGGAGCAGGAAGCTGTTCTATGACAGCGTCCAACAGTGCATCCACACCTTCCCCGGTCTTTGCGCTCACCTTCATGATTTCGGATTCCTTGCAGCCCAGGATGTCGATCAGATCGTGCTGTGTCCCCTCCACATCTGCTTTGGGCAGATCGATTTTGTTCAAAGCGGGCAGAATTTCAAGATTGTTGTCCAGCGCCAGATACAGATTGCTCATGGTCTGGGCTTCTACTCCTTGAGACGCATCTACCAAAAGCACCGCGCCTTCGCAGGATGCCAGCGCGCGCGATACTTCATAGGAAAAGTCAACATGCCCGGGGGTGTCGATAAGATTGAGGATGTAATCTTCACCATTATAATTGTGTATCATCCTGATAGCGTGAGATTTGATGGTGATGCCTTTTTCGCGCTCCAGATCCATGCTGTCCAAAAGCTGCGCCACTTCTGTGCCTTTGCCGATCACATGAGTCGCCTCCAAAAAGCGATCTGCCAAGGTAGATTTGCCGTGGTCGATATGCGCGATTATGCAGAAATTCCGGATGTATTTTTGATCCATGCTATGTCCTTTGTTTGTCTAACATCTATAGTTATGTATTAGTTACGATTGTCGTCAGAATTATGCCGGGGGAGGATTTGTCAAGTAAAGGATTGCCAAAGAGAGAATTATGCCGATAGCCGTCCCAGCAAGCTAGCTCGTGCAGATTAGGGGACGCAGATTCCCTACAGGTCTGCAAGCAGATATAGCCGATAAAGCCAAAATAATCTGGTCTGTGGAATGTAAATTGAATATCATGTCAATGTAAAGATACTATGTAAATAAGTTAAGGATATTTCGACCATGCAGATAAAGATCAGCGAAAAGGCCCGGCAACACATCGCCAAAAAGATAGCCTTCTATGGCAAAAAGAATCGTGTGCCTAGGATTGTCATTGCAGAGCGAAGCTGCAGCGGAGCCGTGTTTCGTCTTCATTTCGAAGCCCTACGCGATTGCGATATTGAGCTGCAAACAGATGGCATCACGATTTATGGCAGTAAAGACTTGCTTGATGAATTTGGGGGGTTCGAGCTGGATCTAGAGCAATTCTTCTTTGCCTCCAGGCTCCAGATAGCCCCTATACACCAGACTTTTCGCTGTAACTGCGAAGCAAAATGTCCCAATTCGCAAAAACAAGCCCAAAATAGATAGAGGAATACTATATGAAAAGGAATCTAATCCTAATACTGATCAGCCTGCTTTTCGTGGGTCTGGCGGCAGCTCCACACAGCTTTTTGCCCGTGCCCGTTGAGCAACCTGATGGCAGCAAGATCGAGATCTACGCCTCCGGCGACGAATTTCACAACTGGCTGCACGACAAAGATAACTACACAATTGTACGTGATGATAAAGGATATTATGTTTATGCCGCTCAAGATGGCGAGAGAGTAGCGCCCACAAACTTGGTGGTGGGCAGGGAAAATCCCGATCGCTCAGCGCTGGCAAAGGGCATAAATCTGTCTGAAAACCTGAAGAGACAGAAGTATGAGCGCTTTTCAGACATGCGGGATTACGACAACGCGAAATCTCCCCATTTTGGTGATTTCCACAATCTGGTGATCTTCATTCGCTTTAGCGACAGTCCGGAATTCACACAGCCGCTATCGTTTTACGACAATATATTTAACAACGATAGCGAGAATTCCAACTCTATGAAGAATTACTTTATGGCGGCTTCCTACGGGATGCTGAGTGTGGACTCTTTCTTTTTCCCGGAGCCGGACGGTAACGTGATCGTGAGCTATGTGGATAGCCATCCCCGCGGCTATTACAGTCCCCAAAGCATCACCAATCCCAATGGCTACGATCCTGATGACTACTGGCAGAGAACAGAGCGTGAACACACACTTTTGGCAAACGCGTCTGCTTATGTGGCAGACCAGATTCCCGGCTCCATAGATGTGGATGGTGATGATGACGGGTATGTGGACAATGTCTGTTTCATTATACAGGGCGTGACGGACGGTTGGGCAGAATTGCTCTGGCCGCATCGCTGGGTGCTTTATGGCGCTGAAGCATATATTCAGGGTGCGCAAGTGTGGGATTTTAATTTTCAACTGGAAAACTCGTTGAACAGCAGCGGTGCCAGCGTGCTATCCCACGAGATGTTCCATTCATTGGGCGCGCCAGACTTGTATCGCTATGAAAATACCGAAATCACCCCGATCGGAAGCTGGGATTTGATGGCAAGCAATACCAATCCGCCTCAACACATGAGCGCGTGGATGAAATACCGTTATGGCCAATGGTTGCCGGAACCGCCAACAATCACAGAATCCGGTACTTACAGCTTGCATCCCGTAGCCTCTTCGCCCTCAAATAATATATATCTGGTAAACTCTTGGAACAATCAGAACAAGTATGTCCTAGAATACCGTAAACCCCATGGACTCTACGATGGTACCTTGCCCGACCAGGGATTGCTGGTTTATCGCCTCAATCAATCGGTCGAAGGCAATGCCGATGGCCCTCCGGATGAATTGTATATCTATCGCCCCGGGGCAAATAACAACTCCATGAACGGCTGGATCAGTGATGCTGCTTACTCTGCTGAAAGCGGCAGAACGCGTATGACGGAATATACGGTACCAAGCGGATTCAGCACAAATAATCTCCCCGGTGGATTGTATCTGTACAATGTGGGAACTATGGGCGAGACTATCACTTTCGACCTGCGGATTACCGATATTCATCTTACATCCCCCCAAACTGAGCTGACATGGTTTTCCGGTACTTCACAGCAGATTACCTGGGTTTCTCGAAACAACAATGGCACTGTGAAGATCGAATTTAGCAACAATGGTGGCTCGAATTGGGAAGTGGTGGCAGACGGCATCCCCAACAATGGCAGCTATACTTGGGATTCGATACCGGATATTGATTCCGAAAACTGCTTGCTGAGGCTTACTTTGAATACAAATGGCGATTGGGATGAAAGCATTATTCCCTTCTCCATCGTGGGACAGGTCGCCATACCCACGCTGATCTATCCTGAAAATCAGGCAGAAGCTCTGCCTACCAACCCTGTTTTTCAGTGGCAAAGTGTGCCCGGAGCCACATCCTACAACTTCCAGCTTAGTGAAGATCCGGGATTTTCGGTTTTGACCGGCTCCATCCTCAATCATCACGATAATCAGTATCAGGCAAGTGGACTGACCCCCTTCACTACATACTATTGGAGAGTGGGGACAGTGAGTGATCTGGGAACCGGAGTATACAGCCCCAGCTTCAGCTTTGTAACCGGAGAACTAAGTGAACTTCCCGGTGTTCCGCAACTGCTGAGCCCGCCAAACTATGCGTCAAATCAAGCTCTTGACGTGGAATTGAGCTGGTCTGCCGCTCCCCTGGCAGATAGCTACCGGCTGCAGATTGCCACAAATCCCTTCTTCTCAAATCTGATCTTCGAAGCGGAAAACATCACCGACACATCGTTGAGACCAAACCTTTTGCCGGCCAATAGCAATATCTACTGGCGTGTAGCTGCCCAAAACAGCTTCTCCGCCTCGGTGTTTTCCAGTGCTTTCAAATTTGCCACCGGAAATTGGTCTGACAACGATGATGAACAAAGCCCCGTTCTGCAAACCCGTCTGGCCCAAAACCACCCCAATCCCTTTAATCCCGAAACCACCATCAGCTTTAGCCTGCGCGATCCACAGAGTGAAACTACACTAAGGATTTACAACAGCAAAGGTCAGCTGCTACGTGAGTTGTATCGGGGAGTTCCCGGTACCGGGCAAATGAGCTTGGTCTGGGATGGCAAAGACAAGCACGGCAATGAACTGGGCAGCGGCATCTATCTCTACCGTTTGAAGACAGATAAGGAAGATCAGATCCGCAAGATGATCTTGAGCAAGTAAGGCGCCACGGCTATATTAGCAGTCTCGTAATGGGACTGCTAATTTTTTATTTGCCTCCTGCTTCTTTTCGCTTATTATATGGGTAGAACATTATGAATATGGAGGTTACCATGAAACTCGTACCTTATCGCAGAGTCAACGAAATACGACCCATGAGCAATATGCTCAGCCTGTTTGATGACTTCTTCAATCGGTTCTATGAAGAAGAGAGTTCTGAGGACAACTTCCGGGCTATGGCTATGGATATCACCGAACACGATAAAGAGTTCAGGATTCTGGCAAATCTGCCCGGATTCAAGAAAGAAAACGTAAAGATCTCGGTGCACGACAATCAGCTTCTCATCGAAGCAGTCTGCGACGAAAAACAGGAAGAAAAACAGGGTACTATGTATCGCTGTGAACGCTATAGTGGCAGCTACAGACGCAACCTCAATCTTCCGGAAAATGCTGATGTATCGGCGATAAACGCCAAGATGGAAGATGGCGTGCTGAATGTGAGCATTCCGAAGAAAGAACCGAGTCCCAAGAAAGAAATTACAATCGACTGATTTCATCAAACACCCCAAATGAGACCCCCCTCTGTCAGCCCGGCAGGGGGGGCTTTTTTTGGGGAGAAACTGAGAAAACATCTGTGGTGAATGCATTTGTGGGGATGAAGCATATGTGGAAAGATGGTGGGTGATACTGGATTCGAACCAGTGACCTCTACGATGTGAACGTAGCGCTCTAACCAGCTGAGCTAATCACCCAAATCACGAGTGGTGGGAGATACTGGATTCGAACCAGTGACCTCTACGATGTCAACGTAGCGCTCTAACCAACTGAGCTAATCACCCACTGTTTTGGCAATCTTTTTTAGCCTCGATTTTTTGTCAATCGAAAATGCGAAGGGCTGTTTTTGGCAATGTGAAAGAAGGGGGATACACATCACTCCTGAGGCATATATGTGAATCCCCAAACATGGTCTATTGAATATAATTATTTAGTGTATAGCACTTTAGCACTGTCTCTGCTGTTATTACCCGAAACCCGGATAAAGTAGAGGCCGGAGGGCATCTGATTGCCGGAGCTGTCTCTGCCATCCCAACAGAAATCTCTCTGTTTACCTTCCAGTGTGGTAGAATAGATCAGTTGTCCTTTCAGATTGTAGATAGCTGCGTTGTAGCTGTCTCCGGCTTTGGCATCGATGGCCACTGTCATTCTGTCATGGAAGGGATTGGGGTAGACGTTGTCGATGCGCAGGGCGGGAATCATATCCATAGAGGGATCTTCGCTAGAACTGGGATTCCAGATGCGATTCACAAATTCCGGACGGTCCACGAATGGATTACGATTGCCCTGGAAGGAGTATAGCATGTCGTTGCGTGTTCGCTCTTGAGCGTCTGGAGGGTCTTCATAGTGCCATTCTATCATTGTATCCAGCATATCCACTCCACCTTGAGAGAGGGAATCTCCATAACGGGTATGGAAATACAGTATCGCTCTGGCAGTATTTCCCCGGAAATATGGATTCACCTGAAACACGGACTTTTGCCAGGAATCTCTTCCCCGATAGCTTTGCCAGGGAGTGTAAGAGTAGTATACATCAGACGCGGCGATGCTGGCGACATTGCCAAAAGGGAGGTTACCACGAGAGGAGTTTACCTGCATGGTGGTGATAAACAGATGATGAAGATCTGCTTTTTTTACCGAAGTGGCAGGGTCAAACCAGCTTTGGGCGTAAGTGTGTTCGGTGTTGGGGTTGCTCTGTCCGTTGTAAGAGCTGTTTATGGAGTATGTCTCGCCGGTATAAACACAGGTTACAGTGCCATTATCGTTGTCAAGTTCCTGAAAGAGAAAGTCTTTGGCTCCATTGTAGCTGGAATATGTATTGGTGTCGATAAGATCTTGGAGGGCATAATACAGCGGCATGCCCGAAAGATCTTCCACGCTGTCATAGTATTCTGCCTGCAGGCTTGTGATGGTGAGCAGGCAAAGCATTAACAGGTATATCTTTATAGTGTATCTCATTGTATCCTTCTTTGTTTATACTAGTTTGGTTTGGCTATGTGGCGGAAAAAATAGTTGATTTTCCACCAGTTGCACCAAAAGATGCAGGATCATAGTGTGAATTTCTTGCACTCTGTCGCTGGTTTCTGCGCGCACAATCAGCTCAAAATCTGTGCTTCCGGAGATCTTGCCTCCGTTTCCGCCCAGAAGCGCGATAGTGGTGCAGCCCAGTGCTTTAGCCTGGTCCAAACCCTCGCATATGTTTTCTGAATTTCCGCTGGTAGAGAGGCCGATTACTATATCCTCCCTTTTGGCAAAGGCAGCCACGCCCCGGGCGAAGATTTTGTTGAAACCATAGTCATTGCCCACGCAGGTGATGTGGGAGGGGTCGCTGATGGCGATGGCGGGAAGAGCTTCTCTGTCTTTATGAAATCTGCCGGTAAGCTCTTCGGCAAAATGCATGGCATCGCACATACTGCCGCCGTTGCCAAAGATTATTACTTTGCCCTTTTGGCGGTAGCTTTCTGCGATCTGCTCGGCTATTTTGCTAATGATATGCAGGTTATTCTCTTTGTTTGCAAAGGATTCCAGTACCCTTTGGGCATCGGTGAAGGCTTGTTTTATGGTGGTTTTCATTTATAGGCTTTCCTTTACTGTGACTCTGGTTTTCAGTTCGCTTTCCTCGATTTCATCCAGTTCCTTCAGGGTTTGGTTGATCAGGCGAACCCGCTCTTTGTAGGGCAAGAAAGCACTTTTAAAACCGTTTAGAATCACATTCTTCACTGTTTGATAATCCAGCCCCAGCTCATTGATTGCCAGCATATATTCGTCTGTGACAGTGGTATCGCTGATGGTGCGGTTATCTGTATTGATGGTAACTCGTAATCCATAATCTATGTAGAAATCGATGGGGTGGCTCTGGATGTTTTCCACCGCCTTGGTGTGAAAGTTGCTTTTGATGCAAATCTCCAGGGGTATGCGGTGATCGTTCACATAGTTCAGAAGATCGCCATCTTCCACCAGACGGGTGCCGTGACCGATGCGGTGAGTTCCGCAGTAGTGAATGGCCTGATGGATGGATTCGGTTCCATAAGCCTCTCCGGCATGGATAGTGATATTAAGGTTGTTTTTCAAGGCCAGATCGAAGGCATCCTTGTGGTCTTTGGCGGGGTGATTGTATTCACCACCGGCCAGGTCAAAGCCGATAACGCCTTTGTTTTTGAAGGCGATGGCCAGTTCTGCCAATTTTAAGGATGTATAGGGATCCATATTGCGGATGCCGCAGATAATTACTCCGGTTTTGATGTCAAAATCCCGCTCACCCTGTTTCAGCCCATCGATCACAGCCTGGGATATCTCGGTCAGCTTCAAGCCTTTATGGGTGTGCAAAATGGGAGAATAACGCACTTCCATGTAGCGCACATTTTCCTGAGCTGCATCCTCTGCCAATTCATAGGCAGCGCGCTTCAGCCCTTCCTTGTCCTGCAAGACCATATTTACTATATCGAAGCCACGCAGATAGTCTTCCAAACTGACTGTGTGTTCTCCGCACACAATCATCTTTCTCAGCTCTTGCTCATCCATTGTGGGCAGATTTATCTTTTGCTTTTTCGCAAGGTCGATAATGGTGGAAATGCGTACACTTCCATCCAGATGCACATGAAGATCTGTCTTGGGCAGCTTCCGGATGAATTCTTTAGTCATCTTTATTTTCATATTCTTCCTCTTTCTTAAGCAAACAAGATATTGTTGCAAGCCATATGTGTCAAATCTTTTCTGTTATGTATAGGGACAGCTGAAGATGACCGGTAAAGAAACACCAGCCTGGTATAAAGAGTCACCGAAAGGGCAGATTTCTATACGCTGACACATACTGGAGTGCCATACTTTCCTTTTTTGAGTCCAGGCTCAGGATGGCGCAAGGCAGGTTTTGGGGATAAGGTCCTTGTTGCGGAGTGTCTTGGCAACACTGCCAGTTTCAAAGCTTCAGAGATTTGGCAGCGATTACTGGGCAAATCAGATGCAAACGGCTCTCATTGCAGAATAGATGCCCTGTAAATATCTACCATGACCTCATCAAGGGTATCGGAGTTCTGCTCAGGCATTTGCACTCCAGTAGTTTATCACAACAACAAAAAAATCTGCAACTACAGTTCGATCTGCGTCATCTGCGTTCTGTTATCAAATCGAGATTAGGGCCGATACCGATGGTCAATTTGCCCGCAGTACAGCGATATGGCTTCAGCCGCAGACCTTCATGTCTGACTAGCTGCGCCTTGATCCGGTTCAATAGTGACTCGGTCATGCTTTCTCCTTGTTTCAGTCGTGATCATTGATCCGGAACCAGGAAAGCACTACCCTGTATGCTGACAAATCAGGATGAGCAAGGATGAGACAAAAAAATAGATATTGACAAGAATAATTCAAGTATAAAACTTTGTTTGTAGTTCTTGGAATGAATTGAGAATAGTATTGAGCTGGGATTGTATCTACAAGGAAACTACTTGAGGATTTATAATTGTTTGTTTAGAACAATCTTTATTAGGGTAATAAATGTTAGAGAGAGAGTTTATGCTTCGCATGTTCGTTGTCCAGGAATCACAGCAGGTTGATCTGCCCGTACTCATGTCTATCCCGATGGTACGCATACATATCATGATTTTATCCACAGAAATTATGGGGGATCTATGAATAGGCTACGATGTGCAACTCTTTTGATCCCATGGCTATTGTCTATAACCCTCCTAAACGCAATCAACGACATGCCCATCGTTGCTGCTTTTCAGGGAGAGCATCATAATTCTAAGTATGGTTACTCGATGGTTTCCTTGGATTTCAATCATGATGGACATGATGATTTGGCAGTCTGCTCTTTTGCTTACGGATACGACTATGGTATAAGCCCTGCAAGAGGCAAGATATATGTCTATTATGGCGGAGCTGGTTTCAATTCTGCCACGCCAGCCAGTGTTACGATAGAAGGCACTTATGCCAATAGCGTGGGCAGAAGAATTTGGGGGATTTACAGAGTTGGTGATATCAGCGGTGATGGCTTTGATGATCTCTGTGTGTACGTAGAAGACCACATATCCTGGAACGAAAGTTATGAGAAATTGTTGTTCTTCTACGGAGGCACCAACAATCTGGATAATCCCGATTATGTGCTCAATTTGTATGGAAGTGTATACACTTTTTTTAGGATATTACCCCTTGGTGATGTAAATGGAGACGGCTTCGGAGATATGGGTTTCTATTACAGGCATACTCCTTCTTACCAGAATAGACTATCAATCATCTGGGGAGGATCATTTCAAGAGCATGTAGTTTCTAATGGTGAAGCAAGTTATTCTTACTCATGTTCAATCCATGGCATCGGCGACATCAACAACGACGGCTACGCTGATTTTACCACGGCTTTTGCCACACCAACCACAGATCCAACCCACAATCTGATCCGGCTCTACTATGGCAATGCCGCTGGAAATACCGATAATCCAATCACGCTTATTTATTGCCAGTATGGAGTATCAAGAGGCAGTAAGCCATTGGGAGATATGAATGCCGATGGTTATGACGACTTTATGGGCTACATTACGGATGAGGGGATGCATGCCTGGCTGGGTGGAACAAATATCAATTACGCTGTGCCAGATTTTGACATGGATCCACCTTGGTATGGTGGAGAGTTCCAACAATCTTTAGAGCATGGCGATTTCAATAACGACGGTTATGAAGACGCGGTTGGAGCGAGCTTTGGGAGCGGGTTCGCGGTTTGGCTTGGCAAGCAAAACGTCAACGGAACTTCCGATCTTATTAAATATAACTCTGGGTATGAGAACTTTGGCTACAGCCTGGTGACCGGAGATTTCAATGCCGATGGCTATGACGATGTGGCTATTGCCGCTTCCCATGAATACGCGCCCCAGCCCTCTGGCAACTTCCATGGCTATGTTTGGGTATATGGGGGTAATGCCCAGCTTGCCGATACCACCGTGACAAACGATGACCCGATGCTTCCGGGAATCGGTGATCAGCTATCGATTCGGCTTAGTCCCAACCCAATTACCAGAGCTAATCAAGCTCTCAGCGTAAGTATCAAAGGCTCAGTCACGAACGGTTCTGAAGCAGTAAGCATCGAAATCTTCAATATCAAAGGGCAATCTGTTTACCGGGAAACCCATGAACACTATTCCGGAGCTGGAAAATACATGGTGAATACGCCTTCACTTAGCACCGGGATCTATCTTTGCAAGGTAATTTCCGGTAAACAAACAGCCATAAGCAAATTCAGCGTAATCAAATAGGAGGAGAGATGACAAAAACATGTTTGACAATGTGCATTGTGTTATTTTGTGCTATCTGCAGTGCAACACCATTCCTTACTGGTGCCTACGTGCAATATGATTTGAGTGCTGGAGGTGTTGCCAATATTGGCACATTGAAAACCAAATTGTTACAAGGAAGATACAATGCAGTTACATTGCCTGTATATCACTCAGATCTTAATGGCCTGGAAAGCGCCTTAGGAACCCTGAGAAGCGATGTAAAAACAATCCTGGAGGATAGATGCTGGAATCCTGCTCCCGGTGATGGGGTATCGGCAGGCTTTGTGCTGAGCCGCTCCGCTATCGTTTATTTCCCGGCATCGATTGGTTGCTATGCTCATCCCGGGATTATCAAGAGCTACATTAGAGCTTGAGCCTGGCAGTGGCGGTTTTCGTACCCATCCAAGAGGCATGGCGGCCGGCAGAACGGTCTGCATAAAAAAACCCGTGTATACACGGGTCTTATGGAAGTCAGAGCAAAAGGGGACTCAATTGTTTTCCAGATACTTATCCAGTTCCTGAAATGCCTGGGAAGCTTTAAATTCGTTGTAAAGGGCTTCTTCATTGCGGATTTCAGCGGCAAGTTTTCGATTGATCTGATCTGTGGGAATTCTCAATTGAACCCAGGTCTTGTAGCGTTGACCATCGGCCTCATTTACTTTGCGAGTCTCGATCTTTCCTGTGATTACACCGCTAAACTGGGCTTCAGATACTGCTCTTAGCACGTTTGAACTGAGCCCAAGCACTTGAGGATCGCTGATGCCGGCCTCTTCCAGATAGTTTTTCAGCATGCTTTCTACATTGATACGAACATATTGGGCGGCCTCAGAAAGAGCATTTGAACGAGCTACATTCATGGAAGCGTTTTCGTTCAGATTGGTGCCCTGTCCATAAGTGCTCACATAAGTTTCCTCTGTCTGTTCTCCCCACCACGCGGGGCGGTAAACCAATTCACCATCGGCTTTTACGGCCTGTTCTTTGTTTTTAGAGCAGCCAAACATCAGAATGGCAAGGCTCAGGATCAGGATGACCATTAAGGTTCTATTCATTTTTCCTCCATACGCCGCAGCGTATACGTGTATAGATCTTGCATTAAAAGGACGTCCATCTTACAAACCCATCTGCCGTTGCCGGCGTTGATGCTCTTCATAAGATGCTGTAAACACATTATTCCCCTGTTTGTCGGCAAAGAAATACAGATAGTTATGGCTGGCAGGTGTCAGGGCTGCAGCAATCGAGCTCACTTGCGGATTGGAGATCGGAGTAGGCGGCAGACCGGGATTTCTGTAAGTGTTGTAAGGAGATTTGATTTGAGTATCTTGATTGGTCAAAACTTCACGGCGAATGCCTCTTTTTTCCAGAATGTAATCCACGGTGGGGCAGCTTTGCAGTGCCATTCCCAGCCGCAATCTACGCTCAAATACTCCGGCGATGATGGGGCGTTCTTCCGCGTATCCCGCTTCTTTTTCCACGATCGATGCCAAAATCAGTTTAGCATAGAAATCTTCCTGCCGGTGGATGTCGATCCCGGCTCGACTAAGCTTACGGAAGAACTCATTGGTCATGATAGCCAGGATGCTGTCGGCGTTACTATATACCGGGAAGAGATAGGTCTCCGGGTACAAAAAGCCTTCCAGGCTACTTAGCTGCATGCCGGTCAAGCGCCGGATCAAAGTGGTGTCCATGGCGGCAGTCTGCAGATCATCATATGTAGCCAAGCCGCTGGCTTCGATGCGCTGGAAGGTTTTGTGCATAGAGAGCCCTTCCGGGAAGGTGATTCTGATGTTTTCGGATACGCCTTCTTGCAAGCGGGACACTGTGGACCAGAGGCTGCTGTGTCCACCGAAGATGTATGTTCCTGTCTTCAGAGAGCGATCTACGCCACGAATCCTTGCCAGAAAACGGAATGCGGAGGCGCTGGGCACGATGCCGACTTTTTCCAGCTTTAGACCGATGGTGCCGGCACTGTCTCCGGTATTCACTCGCACTATGCGCTCCACGGAATCCCGGGCGCTAAAGAGTTCGTGCGTGGCAAATCCCAGCCCGACCAGGGCCAGTCCTATCGCGATTATTCCGAAGTATCTGAATCCGTTCATTATCTATTCTCACTCTCCAGGTATGATTTCAAGATCATGGCTGCCGCCATCGCGTCCACCATCTTCCGGGCTTCTTGCCAGCTTTTGCCTATCTTTTTGAGTTCGGCTTCGGCTTCGGCGGAGCTATATCTCTCGTCAAATGATATTACCGGGATATCCAGCAGTTCCTGCAAATTTTTCATAAAGGCTTTGGTTTCAAGGGTTTTTGGAGTGTCACTGCCGTCGATGGCGTAGGGCATGCCCAGAACTATGAGTCTGGCGTCTTGCTGTTTGGCGAGCTGTTTGAGCCGGGGTACCAGGATGTTCAAGTCTGCGTTAGCGATCACGCTATGGGCTTTGGCAAACATACGCAAGGGATCTGAAAAAGCGATCCCAATGCGCTTGCTACCGTAATCTATCGCCATGATGCGTCCGATCATAGCAGAGATTCATCTCTCCAGATTATGATTTTCCAGCTAGCCTTTTCTTCGAGCAGATAGAATCTTGCCATCCCGTTTGCAATATAGCTGCTGTTGTTGTAACCATAGCTGAGTATGAGGTCAAAATAACAGGGGACTATGATCCAACCTTCTCTGCCCTCGGCAGGGTCACTTTCCCAAAGATCTTGAGGCGGTATCTGCAGACGCAGTTCGATCTCGTCTGCCACCGGTAAGGTGCCGTCACTGCTGCCAAGCTCAAACATATTCTGGGTAAGCGCGACCTCTTCGTCGTAGCCCCACCAATCGTCCTTTCTACCGTCACCATCCATGTCGATGCCGATCTGGGAATATTCGCTGGAAAGCAGTTCAAAGCGGTAGTTTGGATGCAGCAATTGTTTGAATATATTGATGTTTTTCTCCCTATAGGCTTTTTCCAGATTACGCAGGAGTTCTTCGGGGCTGCGATTGTGAACCACAGAGCTAGAATTGTCGATCAGGGGCGGGCGAAAGGGGTTTGTACAGGCTCCGAAGAACAGGATGAGTGCCATCAAGAGCAGTTTAGCCGTTTTCATGCTTCAGCAGACCCCATGTGCGCTCACCGGAAGAGCGATAGTCGCGCCAGCGATAGATGTACCAATAGCCGTTTTGGCGGTGATAGTGGAGTTCCATCCTTCCCTGGGCGATGGTGCTTTCAATATCTTCATTGTCATTTCTGGCTTTGATTTCGTAGCTGCGGGATAGCTTTGCCTCATCAGGATAAATCTCGTCCTCGGTATCCATCGGCTCCATATGGAGGCTGATGTTTTTGTAATTTGCTTGCAGGTTCAGCAACATATCCTGTTCCTGAGCGCTGGTCCACTGGGCATCCGTACTGTAATCCGTGATGTCTTGTTGCGCGAAATAGAAGACGTAGTCATTTAGAAATATCCTGCCATAATTGATGGCGTTTCGGGGATCTTCATAGGCATAGCGCAGATTGTCCAAAGCCAGATCCAAAGTAGTGGCAAAGTTGTTCCACTCGGCTTCCTCGGAGGGAGGCTCGGAATCCCGCAAGCCAAAGATATTGCAAGCGGCGAGCGCGATCAGCGCTAATGCCGGTAAGAGGATATTTCTCATAAAAGCATATTGGGGCTATGTGAAAATATGTCAAGCAAAAATGTAGCCGGCATACCCGGATTTTTATCCGGACTTATCTTGATTTGGCAATTACCCGGTATAAAGAATTATAAACCCTCACCGTAAACTTCAAATCCAATCACCAAAAATCAATTGTCCATTGCTCCACAAAAATGGTGGTAGATATGATTTTTGGTGATAAAACTGGATTGCCTGATCTGGGAAAGTCCAAGGCCAACATAACAGATAAGTATACCATATCTTAATGCCGGTAATGTGATAGCATCTATTGCCCTTTGAGAACGATTTGAAGTTTTCGGTGAGGGTTTATAATTGGCAGAACAAAGATCTTGACACATATAGTTCTCTGATTATCGTGCAAATCAGGAATCAGATTCCGGATATACGCAGGAGATTACTATGATCAGAAGAGAGATGCAAGACAGCTTGAGCATTATGGGAAAAGGGTTTCCGGTGATTGTAATCACCGGGCCAAGGCAGTCTGGTAAGACAACTCTGGCCAAGATGACCTACCCTAATCACAAGTATATAGATTTGGAAAACCTGATTACCCGCAGAATTGCCCAGGAAGATCCTGCTTCACTGCTGCCCGATCAAGCTGGCAAATACATCCTGGATGAGTTTCAGTATGCCCCGCAGATTCTCTCTTACATCAAACAGATCTCGGATGAACAGCAGATAGATGCGCAATTTATCCTGACGGGATCAAATCAGTTTTCCATGATGAAAGGCGTCTCCCAATCCCTGGCTGGAAGAGCAGCGATCTTTGAGCTGCTTCCCTTTGATATGGATGAGGCTTATCCACAGACTGAAAACGTTAACGAAGTGATCTACAAGGGCTTTTATCCCAGATTAGTTACCAAGGACATTAATCCCGGGATTTACTACGACTCATACTTGAGGACATATTTACAGAGGGACGTAAGCCTCCTGGTCAATATCCAGAATATAGACCTCTTCACCAAGTTTCTCTCTCTATGCGCTGGAAGAACCGGGAGCATTCTTAACAAAGTCTCACTTGCCAATGATACCGGGGTTGATGCAAAGACTGTTTCAAATTGGCTGAGTGTCCTGCAGGCCAGCTATATCATCTATCTGCTTAAGCCCTGGCACGGAAATGTATCCAAACGCCTGATCAAGAGTCCCAAGCTCTATTTCTTCGATACCGGCCTGGCTTGCAGACTCTTGCAGATTAGGAGTGCCAGCGATCTGGTTACTCATCCACTCAGGGGGAACCTCTTTGAGACTATGATTGTATCTGAGGCCGTGAAGTTCTATCACAATCGTGGTCAGATGCCACCTCTCACATACTACCGCGAACCCAAAGGCACGGAAGTTGATCTCATTATCGAAAAGGCTGGAATGCAGTATCCTATTGAGATCAAGTCAGCAGCGATAATCAACAGATCAGCCTACAGCAACCTAGATAAGTTCGCTACCCTCAGTTCAAGCTCAGGCAAGTCCTACCTGGTCTATTCTGGTGAGCAGAGCTGGACAGATCAGATCTACCGTAATGTTAGCTGGAAATCGCTCAAGAGTGAGTTATCAGAGCTGGAGGATATCAGTACTGAATAGTGATCGATGATAGCTCCGGACCTCTTCTGGGAAGGGAGTTAATCTACTTAGCTATCTGATCAGCGTCACCTTCTTGCTGATTATGCTCCTGCCATCCACCACCAGATTCAGGAAGTATATTCCATTGGAGCAGCGCTGGTTCCGGCTGTCTCTGCCGTCCCAGGTGAGCACTTGCTGGCGCACTCCGGGATCAAGCTCCATGGCTCTCACCATCTGCCCTCTGAGGTTGTAGATCACAATCCGGGCGGTGTTGATAGCCTCTGCGCCTCTATCTCCCCTTGCCGGGATTTCTGCTCTGATATTGGTGAAGGCACTGAAGGGATTAGGATAAGCAGTAAGGCTGAACGCAGGAACAGCAGGTACGGAGGGGTCATCATTCCCTACAGGTGGAGCACCAAGCTCGAAACAACCCATATCTATCCTACCATTCCATATTCGCCAGTTACCGGCCAGGTCATAAGGTGGCAAATTCAGATCAGAGATATCTCTGGTGCCGCTATCGATGCAGGGCGAGAACTCCGAAAGGCTATAGAAGAGTGGATCGTGGATATCAAAACCTCCGCTAAAGTGGGGATTGGCATCCATGCTGGAAGGCAAGAAGTTTATCGTATTGCCCGGAACCGGATAAGGCAGGATGCCGTCGATACCATCTTTGACCAGAGAGTGGTCAATAGTAAGATTAGTATGTTCATTGGGATTGCCATCCATGGGGTTGATCTTGATCTGATAAGGGGTATCGTTATCGAAGATGGAATTGACGATGTTCACTTCACCATTCACCATCAGGGTGTAGGCATCGCCTTGGTTGCCAGCGAAGGTGCAATTGGTGATGTCGATTTTGGGGTTGTTTCTAGAGCCGATCAAGATCATATTGTCATGCGAAGAAATGTTGCTAAAAAGAGAGTTTTTGAAGCTAAAATGGTTCTGCTGTTGGGGATATTGAATGCCACCAATTTGGATTACGTTCGCATCATCATCCGCAACTGATAGGTTCTCAAATACGCAGTTTTCAAACTCGAGTCGTTGGTTTCCTTTAATGGAGATCAGAGGTGGCCCCCAAACTGATGAGGACTGAAATGTAGAAAGTGTATTGCGAAAAGTACAATTTGAAAATCGCCCCTTCATCGCAGATATTTCACCAGTCTCAGATATTCCCCCGGAACTCGTGATCATCTGAACTCTGGCAGGTCCTATGTTTTCGATTGTTACGTTCTCCCAGAGGCTTTCGCGCTCGCTTGTCGCGCCAAAATACACTGCTTCATAATTACCTGTATAACTGTCACTGGACTCGATGTTATAGATTCGCAGATGTGAAAACTCTACGCTGGAATATCTATAATCCCCACCAATAGCAATACAATAGTGGTTTATGTTACAGGAAGTTATGGACATATCTGATAGGAATACATCAGGTGCCATGATGATTGAAAACACCAGGGTAACGATGTTATCATACATCAGTGGATGCGGTTCTCCGATCACAGTGGTTGTATCAATGCCGCTGCCTTGCACGATTACCCAGCTTTTCATGGCAATGGGAAAGATCTGATCATTATCAGTGCGGGAGTAGTCACCGGGTAGGATATGCACGGTATTCTGGTTAAGGCTATCAGAGGCAACCCGATAGATTGCCTCATGGATGGTTTTTAGTGCCGTGTCAGGGCTGAACCCGTCGTTATTGTCATCACCAACAGTGGAAACGTAAAGGTCGCCATCGATTTCCTCATGATGCGCATTCAGTATGTCGAAGTTGATCTGGTAGTTTTCTTCAATAGGATCTTCACTCAGATATACTGCATGATAATTATGGGGCTCAGCTACGGAAAAAGTATCAAGGGGCATATACAGGTCGCTGGTGGCATGCTGAATATAGATATCCTGTCCCGCTCCAGCACGGTTGTTGTATATGGAACAGCGGTTGATGGGGTCGAAAGTGATGCTCCACGAAAACCCAGTAACTGAAGTTGCATATATTCCACCTCCAAGTTGAAGAGCATAGTTTTGATACACGTCTACTCCACTAAGATACGCTTCCGAACCAATAATGTTGATTCCTCCACCTGTTCTTGCTTTGTTATGAAATATCTTGCAGTTAGTCACTGTAGTATTATTACTGATACTTATACCACCACCTGCTCCTATTGACAAACCATTCGTAAAGCTAAGACCTCTGATGATAGTCCCTTCAGATCTCGCCCTAAAACACCTGTCAGAATGGTTCCCATCAATAATAGTTGAATCAATGTATGCCGGATCTCCGGTAGTCCCCTCCAGACTCATCAAAGTGATGTTATCTGACTCTATCGTAAGGTTCTCAAAGTATCTACCGGGATAGACAAGCACAGTATCTCCGGGGCTGGCGGCATCAAGTGCATCCTGGATGACAGTGTAGTCCCCGCTGCCGTCTTGCTTAACGCTTAGAGTGGCAGCAAAGATCAGGCAGGGCAAAAGTGCCATCAGGATCAGCAAAGTAAAGCGCATCATAATCTTCCTTATAGTGCCGGGGAAGGGATTCCCTCCCCGGCTCAATTAACGCAGCTAAGCTGCTATTGGGGTAGACATGACGTCCCAGCCTGCATGGAAAACAATCATTTCGATGTTTTATCTATAAACGGCTGGAAGCAATTTCTACCTTATTGATTATTTCATCAAGAGCATTCTCTTGGTTTTGCTGCTTTCGGGGCTGCTGAGGCGGTAGAAATATACGCCGCTGGCAACAGCTCGCTTGTTCTTATCCGTTCCATTCCAGACCACGCTGTGGACCCCGGCTTCCATATCCTGATTGACCAGGGTATTGACCAATTGTCCCTTCAGGTTATAGATGTCTAGCCGAACCTTACCGGACTTGGGTAAGGCATAGGTGATGGTGGTACTGGGATTGAAGGGATTGGGGTAGTTCTGCCTTAAAGCAAAGTCAGGTGGTATAATGTTCTCCATCTCATTTTTGCTCAGCGTGATCTCGAAGTACGGGTAGCCTGGGCCCGCTTGAGAGTATTGTGCTTGAAGTCTGCCTGCCGGCAGCTTCATGCTTTTCATTTGCGGTCCCATGCTCTTACTGTCGTTATAATAGAGGACAAATTCTACATTACCTTCATTTATCTCTGCGGCACTATCCACATAAGCAGAGATTTGCTCCAGACTGTCTTCCACTACGACGGCGCCTTTGCATACTCCATCAACGTATAGGCCGATTTCTTTAAGATCAACTATCATGCTATCAGCAATGCTTATATAAACCGGGATATAATCCTGCTTCTCATCATAAACAAAGTTCTTGGGATCTGCCTTAATTGGTGGCACCTCAGGTGAACCACTGCCCCAAGCAAACGTATGTGTGTTATTTGTTTTGATTATTACCATATCACCAAATCTCAGAGATGCTACTTTGCCATGCATTCCATAGTAGTCACCGATGGGATTTGCTCTCTGCAGGCTCCAATTCTTAGCTTTGATATATACGATATCATCCCAAATACTTGCAAAGGCTATATGCGGCATGGCCGGCTCCTCTTTGAAATAACCTATCCAGTTTTCCACTCCACCATGAATCTGGAACTCAGTAGTAACCGGAGTTTTAAGGCCGCTTTCCCTCAGAGTAACTACATCCGGAGCATTCTGTAAGAGCTTGATTTTGTAGCCTTGAGGACTGGAAACAAAGTGCGAGGTTTGGTTAGAAGACCACTCATGTTCCGTAGGTCTCCATTGGATTTTCGTTTGATCTCCTTCCTCCACCCAGTCTATTTCATCCAGGTAGGTGGGGATGGGATCATCATTAGAGTCCATATGAATGGCCATCAATTCCTCAAAGAACTCGCTTGCTTTAAGAGCGTCATTGTTTATTGTGTTCAGAATCGGGTAGCTCACCCAATGCCATCTATCCACATCGTGCTGATTCTCAAAGCTATATTCCCAGTAGCGATGCGCGATTGCCGGGATGGCGCCAATATCTACAGGAGTGCCGTCCTCATCCTCGCCGATACCGGCATCAATGCAGGGGGACATTGTTGTAGCGTTCCAAATGGGTTGATAATTAGAATCAAGTTCCGGGTCGCATTGGTAATTAAACAAATCAGCTGAAGGATCTGTAAAATTAAGTTGAAAACTTGATTCAAGGGTGGTTACATTATGAAGAATATTGTACTCAAAGACAGAGGGGTGAAACCCACTCCATTTGCTTATCTTTAGCGCGTCTGGATTATTGCCAGTGAATACATTATTGCGGAAACCAATCTCTTGTATAGGTGTGTTATCTACGATGAAGAATTTCAATACGACAAATGAATCAATACTGGGATCCGTATGCGCATATGAAATGGTATTATTCTCAAATAGCACGGCGCTACTCAAGGCATTCTGAATATCTGAGTATAATGACTCAATTGCAACGGACATACCATCTGATCCAGTGAAGATATTATTAATTATTTTGGTATTAGCTGCACGTACAATCATCAAATCATTAGCTTCAAAACAGTTGAGATATTCTCCCCAGCACTTGTTGTTTTTAAATGTATTGTCACTGATTACTATCTCTCCTACACCAGTAGCAAGTACGCATCCTGCTATATCTCCGGTATTGTTCTCGAACGTGCAATTGGCTAATTCCATGTCATAATTTCGATCGTTGCAAACATAAACAGCACCAACATTTTGAAAGTCAGTGCTACAACTCATGTGATTATTGACGAAATGACAGCTTTCAATTGTCCCAGCTCCTTCGAAATATACCGCCGAAGCATTTACTTCTGTGTATACACCATTTCCGCTACCTCCACAATCATTGAATTTGCAATTATTAATGTTTAAAAGCAAGTGCTGATTGTGCGGATATGATGAACCATATTCGATATAGTCCTTAAACACTATTGCATTATCACATCCGATGAACTTAAGGTTACATATGTTATAGACGGCATTCTCGATTGCCTCATAATAATCGTTGTGTAATACTAGATTGATGCCTGCATTGTTACCGCTAATTATGACATTATTAGCCCCAATACCTTGAATTGTCAGATACTTCAATCCACTGTCAGCTAGAGAGCCTAAATTAATTGATTCATTGTATGTGCCGGGGAATACTTTGATGGTAATATTTTCATCCAAATAATTCTGGGACTGAGCACAGCTCCACAAATAATCCACAGCATCAGTGATCGATTGGAAAGAACCTTGCTCAGCAATCTTTGAAACATATATGAATTGAGATTTAGGTAACAAATGAACTGATAATGATTCAATAGATGGATTCAACGCACAATTATCATCGTATTGTATACTAACTCTTCTTATAGAAGGTACGTATCCCTCTTTCGAAAAGACTAGCCTAACTAATGATGGTTTTACAAGTGTGTAAGGTATAGACCATGTCCCATCTACTAATACATGATTATACTCTGAGCATATCGGAAGCTGTACATTGGTGTTTTCTACATATGCAGAAATGGTTATTCCTGAAAAATCTGTACCTGTCACTGTTCCGGATATATAACAGGTCGTTCTATTAACGTAGTCATTCGACCACTGAGCTGCTAGTGCAATGTTTTGAGAATGAACTGGAAGCGAGTTCCCATGGATCCAATTCCATTCGCTACCCTCTAAATCCGTAGGATCAGAAACACCAGATGGATGTGATACATTACCTGTGTAATCAGCCCATAATAGTTTATCGAAATGAGAGAATTCATACAAGTACTCATCAACAGATACACCCTGGGGAATCACAATATCGCCATACTGTGAGACATCAAACTGGTCACCAGGGTAATTGCTACCATGCAAGTTAGTGGTTTTTAGATACATTCCAGAACGTGTTGGAACAATCGTTGGCGCATACCATTGATTGAAATCAACATCATATCCTGTTTTACTTTCGTTAAGTGATGGCAAGTACACATCCAATACTGATCCCGGTTGGAAGTCATATTGGTCTGTTTCCATGTTATAATCATCGTGGAGCCAGACAATATCAATATCATAATCACCAAGCTCGTCATAGTCACCAATGTCTCCCCTTTGAACTAGAGTCCCATTGATGTAAGACATACATTTTATGTTGTTCTGTTTGTATGGGAAGCCAGGCTTTGAGAGTGAATCTGCTGGATTGTAATTGAGAATTGTCCTTTCTGGGTAAAAGATATTGCGCTCTTCCGAATTTATTTCAGAGAAGAAATCTAAAAAGTTATCTGAAGATTCTGCATATGTGTGGCCTTCCGGATCTGCCCAACGATTATGCCGAAGTAGTTGTTTGGCTGCAGGACTTTTTATCCTTTTGTAGAGACTGTTAACCATTTTTCGTTTGCTTTTGTAACTATTCTTGAGATTCCAGGGGAAATGCCAAAGACTACCGCCATCGAAGAAATCATGCAAATTCTTAATCATTATCTGAAGACTAGGGCTTAAATATGCGCCTTTTTGAGGTGAGTCAAGAGAGATGAATTGGGTGCAATAGTGTTTTATGTTGTGTTCTTCAGCAAAAGCCAATGAGTAGCGGGCAAGAACCCCGCCCATGGAGAAACCAAATAGTCTTGTTCCTTCTGTTTTATATGAAGCGGTCAATTGCGCAACATGCCTGGTTGCTGCTAAAACCGACATTGCATTATCACGCATGTCTCGAGTTGGTTCTGCTAGTCTTAGAATTGCAATATTACAGTCTTCTAGGACTCCCTGCCATCTTTGAGCAATAGAAGTCATTAGGGTCGATTCACCTCCCATCGAAAAATCAAACCCCTCAATGAATAAAGCCGTCCCTCGTAATATTTGAGTATCCTCCAACACGTCATATAGAATAATCTTATCACCAAATGGATTCTCGAAGACACGATCTTGCTCCATATTTAGTATAGTCACTCGGTCGCTTATAATTGATAAAGTATCATCTTGTGAAACCTCAATCTCAAGTTCATGAATACCATAGCTTAGTGATGGTGTAATAAAACTTATCGGATTAGCCATCCAATTTTCTTTCTGCTGTGAAACGATTTTCTCTTTATCAAGCAACAAAGTAAACTGATAGTCTCCTTTTTCAAATCCAGATAGACTTATATTGATGGGTACACTATCATTTCCATTGTATGAATTTATTATCTCATCTGGACATGTACTTCCAACTCTGTCAGACCCATCGTAATCAAGATTTATCTCATATCTGTTTACTGCCGTATAGTTCGTATACATCTCATCGTCAAAGGTATAAGTATATTGATAATTATTGGGGCTTTCATTAATACTATAATCAGCCAGTAGAAACGTCGCTGATATGAGGAATAATGCTGCCATAAAAGCCTGTTTTCCAATTGATTTATGCAAGCCGGCAATCTTTGTGTGAATACTGTTTTTTGACCTTGTTAGTCTTTGTGACAACGGTTCTGTTTTTTTAGTGCTATCTCCTCCGGAGAAAAAATAGCCATCTGCCTTAAGCTTGAAAATGGCTGCTAAACAACTAATGCTAGATTTAGTGTGCGTTAACATAATGGGTCTCCCATTTGTTTTGTATGCATCAGCAGTAACATCTGAACCCTGATGTTAAGTCCCAAATGTTGGTGTAAATTCCAACTCATTGTTTCTCAGGTTATTTGAGAACATCTTATAGTCCTCGTTTCTCACATTCTATGTTAGGCCAAGCGACCAATTGCATTCTTTTCAATCTCATTCCAGTGGTCAAGTTCTTTTTCATAAATAGTCTACCTTATTGCGACGGGCTGAAGCCCTGCAGAGGAGGCGTAGCCGACGGAGCAGGGCTTCAGCCCGTCGCGCGTTGCCTCAAATGGTATAGCCCTTTTCTGGTTTTCTCTGATTCTTTCCATTGGCTCTGAAAGATAAAGTTTCCCGCTTATCCAGTCCTCTGAATAGCCTTGCAGAATCGCACCAAACAGCCGCAGGCAACTCTTTTCATCAGGGAATATCCGGATGCACTTTTCTCTGCGGCGCAGCTCTTCATTCAAACGCTCCAAGGAGTTGGTGCACTTTATCCTGCTCCAGTGAGCGGTGGGGAAGTCAAGATAAACTGAGATTTCATGGTAGCTTTCATCCAGCCACTCCAGAAGCTTATCCTTGCCTTTGGACTGGGCTACCCTATTAAGCTCTGTCCACGCTAATTGAAATGATTCTTTCGTCCTAGAGCCTACCAGGTCTTTGATTAGTGGAAGCAACCACAGAAGGTCTGTCTTGGATACCTTGCTCTGGGCATTACGCATCCAATGTACTATACAGCGTTGTCGAAGCTGTCCGGGGAAACATTCTTCTATTGACTTTATCAAACCATCATGCTCATCGCTGATCCAAAGTTCTGATCTTTGTAGACCACGAGCCTTTAAATTCTGTAGAAAGTCTTTCCAGTTATAGTAGCTTTCACGGTTCCCCAAGTGCAGGCCTAGGACATCTCGGTGCCCATCTTCTCTAAGCCCAATTGCAATCAGTACTGCAGTAGAATTAACCTTGCCTTCGATTCTGATCTTGGTGTAGATCGCATCCAACCAGATGTATGCGTAACGCTGATCAAGTGGCCGATTCTTCCATATTTCCACTTCTTCATCTATCTGAGCAGCGCAGCGGCTGACAAAGCTGCGATCTATGTTTCCCAAGCCCAAATCCACAAACAAATGATTCATCTTGCGAGTAGAAACACCGGCAAAGTAAGCTTCACTGATGATGCTGATCAAGGCTCTGTCCACTCGTTGGTATTGCTCCAGAATCGAAGGGTAAAAACTGCCGCTACGGAGCTTCGGAATGCTTACGCTTATAGGCCCCAATCCTGTGCTGAGAGGCTCTTTACGCTCACGGTAGCCATTGCGGTAGTTAGTCCTACTTTCCACTCGCTGATAAGGCTCTGCTCCCAATCTGGCGGTGAGCTCAGCATCAATGATACTCTGGATGCCTTGTCCAAGCACTTTCACGAAATCTCCTGGTACTGCCTCGTGAATTAACTTGACGATTTCTGCCATCTCATTCTTGCTTCTCTTTGGTTGAGTCATGATCTTCTCCTTGTCTTGTAGATTTCTTGTCAAAACCATCAAAACAAAGTGCGGGATCCGGCTCAACCTTTTTCTTCATCTGGCGTTACCTATTTTACACCAACCTTTGAGACACTACCTCCATTAACGGCATTGACGAGCAACGTGTGTTCACGTATGAGTCTTTCATTACTATCTGAATAACCTATAGTATTAGTGGCAGCATTGTACGGACTGTAATACCCCCTTGGGTGGCTGTCCTGCCACGAAACCACCATAGTTGATGGAGTAGGGTAAAACGTAGTATTAACCGTCAGTTGTTGATATGATGATTCTAAGAAATAGTTCTTGAGAGAACTGGCACTTGAATTAAACCAGCCCCCGTAAGTGGAAATGGACTGTCCAAACTCGCTATTTCCATTGAATCGGATATAGATCACGATGTTATTGATTGTCCCCGTGGTGGGTGCATTCCGCATCTCCGGAACTGGAAATGCTGCCGTCCGTCGTTGTTGGTATTCTGCTGAGCTGATGTTTATTCTTGGAGTCAATCCAGCTAATTGCGGGTTGTTTATTCCCACGATCAAATCAGATGCAGAAACTGTATCACCAGATTGGATTGCATAGGTATAATTACCGGTGATGGGACTTTGAATGATTGTGTACCCTTCCGCATCATGCAACCAGTTATGATACTCATCACCACTGGCAAAACAATTAATTACATTTCCATTCGGTTGGGTAACCTGAACGGAAACATCCGTCAGATAAGCCGCTATAAGCCACTGATATCCGGCAAGAATCAAAATGATTAGAATCATAACCCGGATGAATCGTTCTACTGTCATAGTGAGCCTCATGGAAGGGTTGATGACTGTGTTACCCCCCCCCCGATAAACGATGTTTGCCTAGTACATTCATGATTGTCTCCTTTGATCAATCCTGATTTATTCATGGTTTCAGAGAATCTTTCTGACCCTGAATCCACTTTGTGCATACTGATATGCATCATTATTTCTTGTCAAGAATTTGAATTGTGCGTTTTCCCGAGAAGAGAATATATGTTGCAACAATTCCACAGAATATGACCACCATTATAAACCCTCACTGAAAACTTCACAATCACCAAAAATCAAATGTCCAAGTCCGAAAGATGATGAGCCATACGAGTTCTTATCAAGATTTGAAGTTAAATATAAGTACAAGCTATGGGACAAAACAGTGCCCGATTTGCCGGGTTTGGTGATCAAAACAATGAAATCTGTTGAATCAATGACCGTCAAACCCCGGAGGGGTGACACATATAGAAAATGTAACTACGGCTGTGAGGCATAAATGAAACAGAATATCGAGGATATCTGTATTGTACTGAAACACGTGGCGCTTAGGGACGCACAGCACGTTCGTTTTGCTCTTGTGGTCAGAATTTGCCTGACACCGGGCCGGGAATCATATCGTAGCTGCGACATCCTGTCGCACAAAACACATGAACGTCAGGATGATGTTCCTACGCATAGTAGTCTACCGGGCAGTGGAGGTTAGATATCTGCTTGCCCTGTAGATCAAGCTGTGCCGATCTTGATATAAAGCCATTATCAAGCCGTGCTCATGGGATGATCACCCGATGATATCGGGTTTGGCAAGGCTTTAAAGATAGGGGGAAAGCTTAGGCCTGCAGCTTATCCGCCAGGCTTTGCATCATCATTTCTCGCTTTTGTTTGGAAACGCTGTGCAGCGGCATCTCTTTGGACAAATGCATTTCTCTCAGTAGTGCCAGGATTCTGTCTGCGGGGTATCTCTGTAGCAGAGTGTGCCAGAGATCAGGATGCTCTTCCTTGTTCCAGTAGAGGTTTAGCAGATGTGCGTAATCCTGCAGCAGACAGAGTTCTTCGTAGCTCAGCGTGTCTGAGCGCAGAATCTGGTAGGGAGGAAGATCCATCCACAAGTATTCTCTTTGTATGGCGATAGAATGCATTGGCGTATCCGGGAGTATCTTCAGCATGCCCAATTGCAATGCTGCCGGTTCGCAAAGGCAAAGCTCGTTCAGAGACCGGATCACGGAATCGAGGTCTTCACCCGGCAATCCGGCAATGAGATCGGCATGAACCCTGATTTTGGTACGCTCTTTCAGCTCACACAGTGTCCGTCGGGATTTTTGCCAGTCCGAATGTCGCCCGCAGCGTTCCAGCACTTCCGGATTTGTACTTTGGATGCCCACTTCAAAGCGGATACGATTTGCGGGAGCACGGCAAAGAATGGCAAAATCGGTTTCATCCAGCAGATCGGGATAGATCTCGAAGTGATAGTCAAAAGTGCTGTCGCTTTCGATGGCAAAATCCCAGATGGCGTGGGCTAGTTCTTTTTGAATATTGAAACTGCGGTCGATGAATTTCAAGGTGCGGGGTTTCAGCTTTGCCAATTGCGTCAATTCATCCTTCAATCGCTGTGTCTCTCCGGCTTTTGAAAGCTCAAATCTGGGCTGATGGCGCTTATCATTGGCAGAAAGGCAATAAATACAGGCATAGGGACATCCCCGATAGCACTCATAATAGATGAGATGATCTTCCAGATCCGCCAGATCTTCATAAGTATAAGGGAAGGGTATGTCTTTCAATGGAATGGGAGCAGGGTTTTGTCTGCAATCCCGGGGCACAAAATCGCATTCTGCCAGGGCCCGGAATTCGCTTTCTCCGGCGCCGATGATGACGTGACAGCCCGGGGAATTTATGAAGGCAGCAGCTTCAGGACCTCCGATCACAAACAGACAATGTGGCAGGATCTTGGTCAGTTCCTTTTGTAGACCATACAACAACACTCTGTTCCAGATATAGGCGGAGAGGCAGATCACATCGGGCTTTTGCGTATATATCTCCTCCATGATCTGATGCAGGGGTTCTTTCATGGTAAAGGGCAATATTCCGGTCTCAAAATCCATATCGCGGATCATCTGCCGCATATAATATAAGGCGAGATTGGATTGGCTCCAACTACTGTTAAGGGCTACAAAGAGAATCTTTTTCATGAAGCATCAATACTGACGAGGCCCTTTGAGGTCAAGCATTTTCAGATCCGGTAGATGTGGGCACGAGGAATTCTGCAGCACATGGAATACTTGCTTTGCTTGACAATATAGGTTATTATGTAAATTTGAGTTTTATTGCATCTAAGACATTTTTGCATAGCGTTTCAAATCGGATAAAGAAGGGAAATTATGAGTCTAAGCCCAAGGCGAATGGCACAACCGGATTTTCGAAGAAGCTCGGGGTTTTCCTCCCTGAGGCCATCTCTTCACAGAGTTTTGGCATATATTTTGTTTATGATGGTGATTTCGCACATGGGCGGTCGCGTTGTGAAAGTGGGCATATACATGAATCCGCCAAAGGTTTATTGGGAGGAAGGGGGGGAACCTTCCGGCATATTTGTAGATATTCTGGATCATATAGCTGCAGCTGAAGGCTGGCAGGTGGAATATCACAAAGATACCTGGGAAAACTGCCTCAGCTTGCTGCAGGACGGCAGTGTGGATTTGATGCCGGATGTGGCGTACAATTCCGAGCGCGACAAGGTGATGGATTTCCATCAAAATCCCGTGTTGTATTCTTGGACGCAGATTTATGTGAAACGGGGTATAGCTTTGAACTCTTTGCTGGATCTGGAGGGCTTGCGCCTGGCAGTATTGAGGAATTCTGTGCAAGCAAAATTGCTTCAGGGACTCTTTAGTACGCCGGCTGATAGCAGCAGAATGGTATTTGCCTCCAGTTTCGATGAAGTGCTGGCCTTGGTGCGTGATGGAGAGGCGGACGCTGCCGCCACCAATTTCTATTTTGGCAGAATGAATGCCCGCAAGTATGGTCTGGAAGAAACCGATATCCTGCTGGAACCTTCGACCTTGTTTTTCGCTGCAAAACAGGGCTACTTCGGGGATATCCTCAATGCCATCGACAATCACTTGAATCAGCTGAAAAGCATTCCGGATTCATACTACTATCAGGTGCTGAATAAATACGTCTTTTCCAGCAATAAATACAGCCTCCCCCGATGGTCGATTCTTCTCGCTTTAAGCTTGATATTCGCACTATTGATCTCCATTTTGATCGGGAATATCTTCCGAAAACAAGTGCGAAAGCGAACCGCGGAATTGCATAAGGCAAATCTGGAGATGGAAAAACGCATTGAGCAGAGAACTGAAGAGCTGGCTATGGCGATGCACAAAGCCCAGGTGGCAGATATGTTAAAATCTGCCTTTCTGGCCACGATGTCTCACGAACTCCGAACCCCGTTGAATAGCGTGATCGGCTTTACCGGCATCCTATTGAAAGAGATGCCCGGCAAGATAAACGAAGAGCAAAACAAAATGCTGAGTATCATACAGGGCAGCGCGCGGCATCTGCTCTCGTTGATCAACGATGTTCTGGACATCTCGAAGATCGAAGCGGGACAGTTGGATTTGCACTATTCCAATGTAAACTTGTACTCCCTATTGGAAAACGCAATCCAACTGGTGGGAGTGCAAGCTGCAGCCAAAGGCTTGAATCTGGTATTTAAACCGGGCAGTGAACCCGGTGATATTACGGTTGATGAACGCCGTTTCGAGCAGGTGATCCTGAATCTGCTGAGTAATGCCATCAAGTTTTGTGACGAGGGAGAGGTTTCTTTGTCTTATACAGTGAAAGATAAGCAGCTATATCTGATGGTGAAAGACACCGGCATCGGGATTCCTCCTGAGAAACAAAGCAAACTGTTCCAACCCTTTGTGCAGGTGGACATGGGCATCAATCGCAAACATGAAGGTACCGGTTTGGGCTTGTTTATCAGCCGGAGAATCATGAACCTGATGGGTGGCGACATCACCCTGGAAAGCGAAGTGAATAAAGGCAGTCTCTTCACCGTAATCCTGCCCTTGGAGAACGGAGGGATCCAATGCAAACAACAGTCCTCATCATAGAAGACAACAGGGACAACTACTATCTGATGCAGTACCTTCTGGAAAACAAAGGCTACAAGGTTTTGGGGGCGGACAGTGGCTGGCTGGGCCTGGAGATGGCGATATACAACACACCGAGTATCATATTGCTGGACATCCAATTACCGGAGATGGATGGATATACGGTGTTGCGCAGATTGATGTCCAATCCGGACCTGGCCGGGATACCTATCGTGGTGGTTAGCTCTTATGCTATGACAGGAAACAAAGAACAAGCCTTGTCAGCGGGAGCCACGGGTTACATTGAGAAACCGATCGATCCGCTGAGATTTGCCGATCAGATCGAAAGCTACCTGAAAGCCTGATACGCAAAGGAGCAGGGATGAGAATACTAAACGTTGACGATCAAAGTGAGAACCTTTACTATTTACAGAGTTTGCTGAGTGGCAGGGGATACCAGTTTCTTGATGCCAAAAACGGTAGAGAAGCACTGGATATATTAAAAACGGAAGAGGTGGATCTTGTCATCAGTGATATCCTGATGCCCGTGATGGATGGATTTGCCTTGTGCCGGGAAATACGGAAAAATCCCAAACTCAAACACATCCCCTTCATTGTATATACGGCAACCTACACCGGAGATAAAGACGCGGTGCTGGCTCGGAAAATAGGAGCGGACGACTTCATTATAAAGCCATGCGAACCCGATGAACTACTGGAAAGAATTGATAATGCCCTGGCTCGAAAAGATGATCCCCATCGCTTTGAACAAGCGGAAACAGTGGATGATGAAACCGTATTGAAGCTATATAACGAACGCCTGGTACGCAAGTTGGAAGAAAAGATGCTGGAGATGGAAGCTGAGGTGGAGGCGCGCAATAAAACCTTGGAAGCCCTCAGAAGAAGCGAGGGTATTCTGAAGACGGTGCAAGCTCTCGAAAAAATGGGGGGTTGGGTATACTATCCGGAAACTAAGAAGATCTATTGGACCGAAGAAATGTACAAATTGCATGATGTTGAGATAAACAGCGTGTCCGGGGAAGAGGCGATCCGGCTTAGTATGTCCGGATATGAAGAGGAGAATCAAACGAAACTGCAGAAGTATTGGGATGAGATCCTGAAAAACGGCACGACTTATGATTTGGAATCCTGGTTTGTCACTCCCAAGGGTAGGAAAATATTTGTGCACACCGGCGCGGTTGCAGAATGGGAAAACGATATGATTTGCCGGATTATTGGTACCTTCCGCGATATCACCGAGAAGAAAGAAGCTGAAATAAGGCAAAATGAACTGACTCAGCAGCTAAGGCAGGCTCAAAAACTTGATTCCATCGGGCAATTGGCGGGGGGTATAGCTCACGATTTCAACAATATCCTCACCGTGATCCTGGGCTATACCGAGGAAGTTTTGAACAGTTTGCACGGTAAAGATCCTATCCGCACGGAAATAGAAGAGATCAATAAAGCCGGGCTGAGAGCTGCCGGCCTCACCCGCCAGCTTCTCACTTTCAGCCGCAAACAAGTGATCAAACCGCAATTGCTGGACCTGAATGAAACTATAGAAAATCTCTCCAAAATGCTGATGCGACTGATCGGCGAAGATATCGAATTTGTGAAGGATTTGGCAGATGATCTGCCGAAGATCATGGCAGACGTAGGGCAGATCGAGCAAGTGATCATGAATCTGGTGATCAATGCCAGAGAAGCCATGCAAATGGGCGGAACCCTCAGCATCTCTACGTTTGCCTTTAGCCCGGATCCAGCCTTCAGCGCCAGACATCCCATGATCAAGGGCGATGGCTTCGTGGTGCTGAAAGTGAAAGATACCGGCTGCGGTATGGATCTGGAAACCAAAGAACACATCTTCGAACCTTTCTTTACCACCAAGGCAAAAGGGCACGGCACCGGCTTGGGCTTGCCCACAGTATATGGAATCATCCGTCAGGCAGGCGGCAGCATAAACGTGGATAGCAGTCCCGGCAAGGGATCCATGTTTGTGATCATGCTGCCCACAGCCAACGGCAAGAATGAAGTGGAGAGTGAAGCTAAAGCGCCGATGAAGGAAAGTCGGCACGATGAATTGGTACTGATCGTGGAAGACGATGCATCCATAGCTGATCTGAGCGCTAAAATGATCAGTAGAATGGGATTCAATGTGGTGCAAGCAGATAGTGCGGATAAAGCCATGGTCCTGATTGAGGATGAAGGTCTGCGCCCGCATCTGATCATCAGCGATGTGGTGATGCCCGGCTTGAGTGGAGTGGAATTGGCTGCCATAATGCAATTTAAGCACCCCGAGATTAAGCTGCTGTTGATGTCCGGCTACACCGAAAACATTATCTCTCAGCACGGAGAATTGGACCCCGGTATTCCATTTTTGCGCAAGCCCTTTACCCGTCAGGAACTGCTCGAAAAGATAGGTGAAGCCTTAAAACACGAAGGCCCCGCTCGAGCTGGATCTGGGGCATGATATAGCTTGATCGGCAATATTAGATAAATTTACTGGGAATTACTCAGTTTCAGCTTATTCTATCTGCATGGCGCCATGGATATCAGGCGCGAATTTTACACAAGGAGTAGCTTTATGAACGCAAGAGAAATTCGTAATGGGATCATGCTGCTGGGCGTACAGGATTGGTCGCGCCGCCTGTTTGATTCCCTTATTCCTCTACCTGACGGGACCAGTTACAATTCCTACTATATCCCGGGCACTATGAAGAATGCTCTCATCGATACGGTGGAACCCGAGCACCTGGATGAATATTTATCCCAATTAACTGCAATCAAGAAGATAGATTATGTGATATCTCTTCATGCCGAGCAAGACCACTCCGGTTCTCTGCCGGTCATCCTATCCAAATATCCGGAAGCCACACTGATCTGTTCGCCCAAGGCTAAGGCTTTGTTGATGGATCATCTCGGCGTCCCCGAAGATCGCATTCAGATAGTACAGGACAATGAAGAGATCTCTTTGGGAGATCGCACTTTACGCTTTATCCACACGCCTTGGGTGCATTGGCCGGAAACTATGTCTGCCTATCTCCGGGAAGATAAGATACTCTTTAGCTGCGACTTTATGGGTTCACACGTGGCGGGCAGCAAGATGTATGCCGACAGGGATCCCTCTGTACTGGAAGCAGCCAAGCGCTATTATGCCGAGATCATGATGCCATTCCGGCAAATGATCAAGACTAATATGCAAAAAGTGCGGCAATTGGATTTTGATCTGATCGCTCCCAGTCACGGCCCCATGTGGAATTACCCGGAGATAATTCTGGATGCGTATGAGGATTGGATATCAGACAAGATGGACAATAAAGTGGTGATACCATACATCTCCATGCATGGCAGCACCGCGAAAATGGTGGATTTCCTCACGGCAGAGCTGGCTGACCGCAAGGTGGAGGTAGCGCTGTTTGACCTTGCAGTTACGGATATCGGCAAGCTGGCAATGGAATTGGTGGACGCTTCCACGATTGTGATCGGAACTCCCACTGTACATGTGGGCCCTCACCCCAACGTGGCCTATGCTGCCACCCTGGCAAACGCGATCAAGCCCAAGCTGAAGTATGCGGCGGTAATAGGTTCTTACGGCTGGGCCACAAAAGCTGTGGAGCAGCTAACCGGAATGATTCCCGCACTGAAGGTCGAGGTCTTGGGAGCGGTTCTCTGTAAAGGGGATCCCGATGCCGAAAGCTATCAAAAGCTGCGGGAACTGGCAGATCTGATCTTATCCAGGCACTTAAGCTCCGGCTCGGCAGCGAATTAAACAGAGCGGGAAGCAAGAAGCTCATCCGCTCAGTCCTACTCCTGCCCGGCAGCTGAGATACATATTCAAAGGCATGGACACAGGCCATCCGGGATGTGTGCGCCGTCTTTTACCAAAGAATTTGGCCAAAGATGCGCCATTTTATGCCGGATACGGCAAAACTAAAAATAGGCTTGACAGTTTGCCGTGCTTTGATTCATTAATTCTCAGGAGAAAAAATGATTGAAGTTCTCGTTGAAAAATGCGTCGGCTGTGCTGCGTGCTTGAAAGCATGTGCCTATGATGCCATCAAGATAATCTCAAAAGTTGCCGAAATTGATATCGACAAGTGTGTGCTTTGCGGTGCCTGTGTACAGGCTTGCCCCTTTGATGCTATTCTGATTCGCAAAAAGAGCAAGGAGCATGTGGACAAGAGCCAATACTCCGGGATCTGGGTGTTTGCAGAACAACACGATGGCGTGATCGCCGGAGTGTCTCACGAACTTCTGGGCAAGGGCAGAGAGCTTGCCGATCAATTGTCATGCGAGCTGAGTGCGATTCTGCTGGGTCATCAGCTCAACGGTCTGGCAGAGGAATTGATCGCCTACGGAGCGGATCAGGTTATTTGCATAGACGATCCGGCCCTGGAGCATTTCAGGGACGAAAAATACAGTGAAGCGATGATCTACCTGGCACAGAAGTATCGTCCTGAGATCATTCTTGCAGGCGCTACGGTGACAGGCAGGAGCTTCATTCCCAGAGTCGCGATCAAATTGAACACCGGCCTCACTGCAGATTGCACGGGCCTGGCCATCGACGAAGAAAGCGGCAATCTTTTGCAGACACGCCCTGCCTTCGGAGGCAACATCATGGCTACCATAGTAACCGCGAACAATCGTCCTCAAATGGCAACAGTCCGGCATAAAGTCATGAATCCTCTGCAGCGGGACGATGCGAAGAGTGGAGTGGTGATTCGCGAGGATTATAGCTTTGATCTGGAAGAAGACAAATCTAAATATATATCATTTGAAAAAGAGAAGACAAATCTGATCAATATCACCGATGCTAACGTGATCGTGGCTGGGGGTAGAGGCATCAAGGATGCCAAAAATTTTGCCATGATAGAAGAGCTTGCTTTGGCTCTGGACGGAGCGGTTGGAGCATCGCGCGCGGCGGTTGATTCTGAGTGGATTGCCTATTCTCATCAAGTGGGGCAAACGGGTAAGACTGTAAAGCCCGGAATCTACATAGCTATCGGAATCTCAGGCGCTATCCAGCACTTGGCAGGAATGAGCTCCGCGGATTATATTGTGGCGATCAACAAAGATCCCGATGCCCCGATCTTTAAGGTTGCGGACCTGGGAATTGTGGGAGATCTGTTTGAAGTGGTGCCAAAACTGATTAAGAGGATAAAAGAAGTACGAGCATGAAAATCATACCCGGCCTCAGCGTTATCACCAGTAAAGATGTGCGCGAAGGCGTGGTGCTGAATCTGGGAACTGAAGACACCAATGAAGCAGTGTTGGAAATCCCGAAAAGCATAGCCTATATTCCACTTATCAATTCCCACGATCACCTGGTGGGAAATTGGGTACCAAAAGCAGGGGACAATCGCCCCTATCCCAATTCTCATATCTGGGTAGAAGACATGAAAAACTCCTTCAGCTTCCACGAACGCAGCAAATTCTGGGTGAACGACGGCTCCTTTCAACACCTGGATTCTGCCGCCCTTTCAATCGCGAGATTGGGAGCCTACAAAAATCTCTTTTCCGGCTGTGGAGTAGTGCACGACCACGGCCCCCTGCAGGATGGCCTCTATTACGATGCAATGCCGATTGTCGTGCCCCGGGTCTATCGCCAATGCCATTCTCTTACTTTGGGAAATTGGTGGGGAGGAGAATCCGCTTCCAAAGAAATGGAGCTAAGCAAAGGTAAAATGCCATATATTATCCACTTGGGCGAAGGAACGGATAAGATCACCAAAGCGGAATTTGCGGAATTGGAGAAGCAGAACTTGCTGCAGAAAAACACCATGATGATCCACGGTATCGCGTTTACAGAAGATGAGATCGCCCGCATTGCCAAAGTGGGAGCCACTGTGTGCTGGTGCCCCACATCAAACTTCTATCTGATCGGAAAAACCTTCAACATCGAAGCAGCCCTGAAGCACAACGTGAATGTGGTGATTGGCACTGATTCTACCATGAGCGGAGCGGTAAATCTGATCGCGGAATTGGAGATCATCAAGGAATATTTCCCGCATCTGGAGCTAGGCAAGCTGTACAAAATGATTACCGAAAACGCCGCAAAAGCCCTGTATCTGGATCCATCTTATGGCAAGCTGGATCCTGCCGATACTCGCAATCTGCTGCTTACCGATCAATTGGAAAAAGACCCCTTCCAAAACCTGATGGGATTGGATATGGCAGACATCAAGCTGCTGATAGTAGACGGGATACCCCGTTATGGAGATAGTGAGTATCTGGATGAATTGCCCTGCGCGCAAGGGGATTACACCATCTTTAGAACCGCTGGCAGAGAGAAATTTGTGCTTGGAGATCCCCTGGAGATCAATGACCAGATAGACGAAGCCTTGGGCTATCATAAAGACTTTCCCTTCTTACCTTTCTAGTGCGATGAAACACTTGGACATCTGCGAGATTTTCTACAGTCTTCAGGGAGAATCCAGCTATATGGGCATGCCTTGTGTATTTGTGCGCCTGGCAGGATGCAATCTGCGTTGCAGCTATTGTGATACCACATACTCACACTCCAGGGGCAGGATGATGAGTTTTGAGGAGATAATCTCAGAAGTGTCCCAATATCCGGCAAAATTGGTAGAACTGACCGGAGGTGAACCATTGTGGCAGGAAGAGAGTCCGGCTCTGATGCAAGCCTTGCTGGAACGTGGCTATACCGTGTTATTGGAAACAAACGGATCGTTGTATCTGGATGAGGTTCCCCGGGATGTGATCAAAATTGTGGATATCAAATGCCCGGGCAGCAGCGAGGGAGACAGCTTTCAATTTGCCAATCTGAAGCTGCTTGCCCCCCATGATGAGATCAAATTTGTCCTTACCAATTACCCGGATTATTGTTTCGCGCGTGAGATAATACAAAGGTATCAGTTGGCGGGCAGAGGCCTGCACTTCTCACCGGTCACACAGCTGTTGCCGGCGGGGCTTTTAGCAGAGTGGCTTTTGGCGGATGGACTGCCGGTGAAGCTGGGCATGCAATTACACAAGATGCTCAACCTCCGCTGATGAGGTGGATCACCATCACGTCCGCTCCCACAGGGATATGAGTGCTGTCATAATCACTTTTTGGTATCAGCTTGCCATTCACTTTGATGACCAGCATGGGGAAGGTGTAGTTCATCAGCTTTAGCGCATCGCGCACAGTCATCCTTTCCTGCCAGTCTACTTTGTTGCCATTTATTGTAATTTTGGGCTTCATGCTTTATCCTTATTATGCTTTGCCAGTATTTCCAAACACAGATTTGCCTGCATAGCGGCTACGATCATCACCCGCGGAGCCATGGGAGCTATGCCTTCAACCGGCTCTGAATGCATATCTCCGATGATGAACAGATTCCCGTCTCGAATACTCTTGATGTCCTCATTTCTGCCATATCCTGCAATGCCGGAAGCGCATATCAGCGGACGCACTTGATCAGACTTTAGCCATGTCTCGATGAGCATTTGCTTTTCTTCTGCTTTGTCCAAAGCTTCGATCATTATATCTGCATCGGCAAAGATGCTGGCAATATTGTCGGGATTCAAACGGAGTTCATGCATCTGAAGCTTTATGAAGGGATTTACCCTGCGGATATTATGCTCCAGTGCCTGGACTTTGGGCATACCTAGCTGAGAAAGATCGTAGGCCTGACGGTTCAGGTTTGATACACTCACCGTATCAAAATCCGCCACGATCAGCTTTCCGATACCGGTTCTTGCCAGCATCAGGGCTATATTGGAGCCCAATCCTCCAGCTCCGGCTATGCCGACTACTGCTTTTTGCCACAAGGGAAATGCCTGTGGATCCCGCTCGCAGAAATATTGATCTTGGGTCATGGCCGGATGTTAATCTGGATCTCCCGGTCGGGAACGATATCACGCAGATTGTTGATGACAGCCATGATGCTGTCTCTTAATATCTCCTGCACAAAGGGCACAATCAGTACCTCTTTGCCATCTACTTTCAGGCTGATCTTACTGGAGCCATCCATTACGCAATCACTGCGCTTTCGGCGTCCCTGAACGATGTCTCCCGCCATCTGAAAACAGCTTCCTCCGCATCTGGAACAGCATTCCGGATCGGCAGCGGGCAGCATCTCAAAGCTTTTTGTCAGCACCAAATCGCACAGAGCAGAAGCATCTTGCGGCATGCCATATACTCCCAGCCTGTCATGCTTGAAGCTGTTTTGGGATATTATGCCACTGATGCCGATGACGGTGTCATCAACCAATTCGGTCAATTGCGCTGCACTTTCTGCGCATACGATCTTGGGCACAGGAGCATCTTTCATGCCTTCGATCACCAAAAAGTCTGCCACAATGTGGGGCAGGATCTCGTTTAATGGCAGTGTCTTGGGGAAGATGATGGCTGTATCGTAAATGCCACGTGCTACTGTGAGTTTACTGCCGGCATCGATGTGGAGAGCGCTGTTTTTACCGGGTGTATCCGCGCGGAATTTTTCGCTGTGGATATCCTTGATTGTAGCCACAGAGTATCCCCTGGCACAGAGCTCACGCACCAGGTTCACAACCGTGGTGGTCTTTCCGGTGTGATGATAACCGATTACCGCGATGGCTTTCATGTCGCAGGCATTATCAGGATCACGACGGTAGCACTCATGCCTTCACCGCATCCGGAGATTCCCAAGCCTTCTTCAGTTGTGGCTTTGATGGAGATGCAATCGGGGTCGCAATCCAAGTCTTGGGCGAGGTTTTGCCGCATTTGATCTACATAAGGGCTCAGCTTTGGAGCAGCGGCACAGATGGTCGCGTCCATATTCGCGATTTTATAATTGCGGGCCAGAACCATGTCATAACAGCGTTTCAGCAGTATTCTGGAGTCGATATCTTTGAAAGTGGGATCGCTATCCGCAAAGTGTTGACCGATATCGCCCATGGCCAAAGCACCCAGTAAGCCGTCACATATACTGTGAATCAAGACATCGGCATCAGAGTGGCCCAGAAGTCCGGTGTGATGGGGGATGTGTACACCGCCAAGGATCAGCTTGCGCCCTTCCACGAGACGGTGAACATCATAACCAAATCCTATTCTCATTTTTCTAATCCACCGTTATAGATTTTGATACGTTTTTGGGTACATCAGGATGCACACCGTGGTCTTTCACACCCAGCAGATCCAGCTTCTTCATCTTGCGGATGCTCATACGCAATGCCAAAAGCTGCAACACGATCGTGGCAGAGAAACAGGTCATCAGGCTATCACCGGTTTTGGGTAACATTATGTAGCTCCAACCGTAATAAGCGCCTTCTTTGGGATTTTGCGAGGCGTTCTTGAGCAGATTATCGTTCTCTTCGGCTATTACGTAGGTATTGGCACCGCGGATTTTGTGAGTATTGATCTGCGAAATAGTGAGGTTTACGTCTCTGGGATCCGGTCCGGTTACATAGACCAGAGGGTAATTGCGATACAGAGTCTCAAAGAAATCCTGATCCTGGACGGTTTCCTTGAATATCTTCGTGCCTTCAGCAGACAAGTTGAAGGGCATATTATGCGTAAAGACAAAGTCTGCCAAGGCTTTCAGCAGATCCTTACGCTCACTCTGCGCAATGTTCATTGTTTCAGCCTTCTCATCGATATTATCGATCATATTGCTGAATCCGCGGATGAAGCTGCGCACGTGTTTCACCCCGAATACGGTGTTTTTGCCTAAGATGGTATTGGGTCCGTGTTTAAACTCGCTGGCTTCACGGCCTTCGGCGTGATTCAGAACGGTTTCCCTTATCTTCAGTGCTCCCTCCATCGCCACACCGCTTATCTTGGTAGCGAGTATGTGCAACGAGGGCTCCATATAGATCTTGCCGGCCATATTGTCGATCATATCGTCAGTCTTATCCACAGTCTCTTTCAGCAGAGAAGGAATGTCGTTCAGGGATTTGTATCTTCTTTGCAAATCTGCATTGCGCTTATCATATTCTTCCTTGGGTATATCTTTAGCTATTGCATTCAGCTTCATATCTGCCGCTCTTATGGCCAGATAGTAGAACAGAGTGATCTGATTCATGAAGCTCTTGGTAGCGGGAACTGCTATCTCCGGTCCACAAAGAATCGGGATCGCCACATCGCTTTTTTCTTGACCCAGAGTGCTGTTCATATTGTTTACCAATACTACTTTACGGACATTCAGGTCGTTCGAGTCGATGTCATTGAATATATCGATCAGGTCTTTTGTCTCGCCGCTTTGCGATACGCCGATGATCAGGTCGTTGTTCTTGATGCAATTCGAATACTCACCGCGGAAATCTCCGGGCAAGATGGGAATCATCTCTATGCCGGCAATTTCATTGAAGAAAAGAGCAGCAATCTTGGTGGCATGAAAAGAGGTTCCACAAGCGATGGAATAGGCATTGCGATTGCAAGAGATGGTGTTTTTCACCAGATCTAGGAAGTCTTGCACACTGTGTTCAAATTCAGAAACCGAGATCTGCTCCGATATACTGTCCAATGCTTTGGCGATCACCAGTCGCTTTCGGTCAAACTCATTGCCCAGCAGCTCTATGAACACATTCTTTTCATTCGAAAAGAAGTATTTCTTATCAAAATCCTCTTTCACCGCAACGTCAAATATCGCTTTATAGCTTTGCTGGGCATGTTCTAGAAATGATGCCACTTCTTTTGAAGCGCAAAGCTTGTCGAAACGGACTTGTTTATCCTCCAGGCTCGATGTGCCCACGATCTCCAGCATGGCATTGCTCAGATACTCTCTCACTCCCGCTTGAGTGATGGCTTCCAGCATATATTTGCCGCTATTCGATCCGCCACTGAAGAGTTTGATCAGTTTGCCAGTAGACTCACTTTGGGCATAGATTTCTTGCTCCATGAAGTATTCAAAATCCGGCAAAAGCTCCACATCTTCCGCTCTCAGTTTGGAATACACGGGCTTTACATCAATCATGTCACCGGTAGAGTAGCACTCATCGGGCTGTCCCAAGCGCTTGAACTTGAGGTTTTTCTGAGCGTAGACCTGATAGTGTGAACTCGTATATTCTATAAATTCACCCTCTCTTAAATTTACTAACATCTTGGTGAAGCGTAAGATAGCCGTCAGATCCGATGATGCCAGAGCAAAGGGCATGTCATCCACTTCACCCACCCCAAAATAGAGGCTGGATCCGGCTTTGATGGCCCAGGATGTTTCAGTCTCAGGATCCACAATCACGGCGGCGTAGGAGCCGATCATCTTTTCTGCGGTAAGGATAATAGCTCTGCGCATGCATGCTTTACGCTCTTCCGCATCGCTTGTGTTTTTGGCTTTGTTCATCTCGATATCAAAGTAATGTTCCACACTGTGCACCAACATCTCGCCATCGTTGTCGGAAAGCACTGTGTGACCTTCTTTGGTGAGGAACACTTTGAGTTCACGAGTGTTTGTGATGTTGCCATTATGCGCGCCGAAAATGTGCCTTTTGCACCTAACTACATGCGGTTGGGCATTGGTCTGATCCACATAACCGAAAGTAGCCCAGCGCACTTGCCCACAAAAGATTTTCCCGGCTTGCTTCTCGATTCCCAGGGTTTTTACCAGAGTAGAGGGCGCACCCACATCTTTTAGTAGTGTGATCTCTTTATCCCCATTCAGAAAAGCCCCGCCGGTGCTGTCGTAGCCTCGGTATTCCAGTGCTTTCAGCAGTTGAGACGCATATTTGCCCAAGTTTACGGACACCTTGGGTAAAGCCATACCCAGCACACCACATCCCAGGCCCGGAACTGGCACGCTAAAACGAAGCTCAAGATTACTAAGTTTGCTCAATATTCTACGTAGCATAGTATTCCCTTTATATAATGATATGTTTATCGATGATCAGATGCGCCAGAGTGAGATCCCACTCATCGGTGATCTTGATATTCAGATCTCCGGTAAGATGGTAGCGCACTTTTATTCCAAAGTGTTCCGCCAGGGCAGCGTCATCCGTACTTATATAGCCATCGTTATAGGCTTTTATATAGCTGTCCCGGATCAGTTTGAAATCAAATACCTGAGGGGTAAAGACTTGTACCAGACGGTCTCGCACCAGGGTGTGTTCCAAATAGTCACCGGAAACTTGTTTGATCGTGTTTTTCAACCTGGCGGCGGGCACTACTGCTTTTTCTTTGAGGGCGATTTTGTGCAATACCTCGATCAATTCTATACTGATGAAAGGACGCACCGCGTCGTGGATAAAGACCAGAGCAGTATCTTCCGGACACTGCTGCAAAGCGCCAAACACGCTATCTTGCCGCTCCAGGCCGCCAGTCATCACCAAATAAGGTTTCGATGCAGTGTCAAAGTACTGCTGAATAAGGCTTTCACAATACTCAATATCTTCCTCGGGCGCGGTTACGATTATGTTTGAGATCAGAGGGGAATTGAAAAAGGGGCCCAAAGTACGAATCAATATGGGGATGCCATCCAGATTACGATACTGTTTCTTGATATCTCCGCCCATTCTGGATCCGGAACCGGCGCCGGTGATGATGGCTGTGCTGGAAATCAGGCTATCCATTTGAAAAACACTCCTCTTGGCTTACGTTCGGCGTACAGTTTCCCTTCGTTGTTCAATTCACGCAAGACTTTGGATATTTCGTTGATGTGGATGTTCAGCATTGCTGCCAGATCCTCTGCGGTTGAAGGTCTGCGCTTGATTGTATCCCGGATGAGATCCACGAGATCCGCGTCCAAACTCTTCATTCCGGTCTGATACTTGATTTTCGCGATGATCTCCACCGGCATGGGCAGTCTTTCGCGCAGATAGTTGCGAATCTCGATCAGTCTTTTGGGATCGGCTGCTTCCACCCATTCTTCAGCTCCCGGGCGATCCAGAGAATTCACCTGCACCAGATCCGGCGATATTTGCGATATGGCATCGCGCAATAGCGCCAGTTCTTGCTCTGTATCCGTGATGCCCTGGATGATAAATACTTCCAGCCAGATCTCGCCAGAATAAACCTGCCTCAGCCTCACCAATCCTGCGATAAGGTCTTCCACCTTCAAATCCGGATGGGGGCGGTTCACTCTTTGATACACTTCCGAGCTCGCCGCGTCCAGAGATGGCAGGATCACATCGCAAGGGATAATCTCCTGCAAGATATCATCGTTGTTCAGCAGCGTTCCATTGGTGAGCAATGCCAATTTATACTGTGGATATTTATCCTTGATGTAGCGGATGATTTCTTTGATCGAGCTGTTCAGAGTAGGCTCTCCGGCACCTGAAAAAGTGATGTAATCCAAATGTGGTTGAGGGAACAGGAAACTATCCAATTCATCCAGTATTTCGCGGGGAGGGAAGAATTCTTGCCGTGCCGTGACCAGATGTGTGGTATTCTGAATCTCGCAATACACGCAATTCAGGGGGCAGTATTTGTATGGAACCAAATCCACTCCCAACGATATCCCCAGCCTGCGTGAGCTAACGGGGCCAAACAAGTGCTTGTACTTCATAGTTTAGAAGGTGGTTCCAAATTGCAGATGCGGCTCCCAGGTGCGGCTGTCCACGCCATAGGCATAGTCAAATCCGATGAGGCCAAAGGGACTCCTGATGCGGATACCTGCACCCAAGCCCTTCTTCAGGTTCATGAAGTTGAAGTCTCGCAGATGATTATAGCTTTCTCCAGCATCAAAAAAAGTGACCGCGATGATCTGGTCTCCAGCGATGGGATAGCCCAATTCCGTGGAGAAGATGATGGCTCTGGTTCCTCCCCCCACGGGGCCCACGGAGCGATCCGGATAACCTCGGATGCCATCGACACCGGTGCCGCCCAGATAGAACTTTTCGTCCGGCGGCGCGTCATCGGAATCTCCATAGGGGGTGATGTAGGAGAAGCGCCATTTGGACCGCAGAGTCAGCTTTTTCCAGGCTTCAGAATACCAGTTCACCTGAGCGATTTGCTTGAAATAGTCAAAATCGCCCATCAGCAGACCACCGGCCAGCTCTGAGAACAAGGTGATTTGCGATCCTTTGGTGGGGAAGAATATGTTGTCTCTGGTGTCGCGACTGAGGCTGAAATTGATCGCTGATGTATAGCGCCAGCCCAATTGATCCAGCTCGATCAAGGTAGCGTTTGCAGTACTGTCTGCCATAATGGAATTCATGCTGGTGATATTGTATTTTTTGCTATAGAAAGAGTAGCCTATAAAAGCTCTGGTTCTGTCTACCCAGGGTACGGGTTGGCCCAGTCTTACCGCTCCGCCACGTGTGTATATTTCATAGTAGAAGGAGGTCCAGCTTCTGCGTGTGTAATACAGGTTTGTGCCCAAAAGGATATCTGTATCGTAAAAATTGGGATTGGTAAAGTTAAATTCAAAGTTTTGCGTGTTGCCACCAAAATCCCAAGTCAGACCTGCGCTCCAGTTGTTTCCAAAGAGGTTATTTTGCGATAGTGAAAGTTGACCGACAATCTTGTCCAGAGAGTTGTAGCCCACACCGCCGTTTGCCACACCGCTGGATTTGTCTATCACATCTATTTGCAAGTCGATATCGCCATTGTTGTTAATTCTGTCATAATCCAGCTTGATATCCGGCTCAAAGAAGCCCAGATTATATATATTTTGCTGGCTGCGAATCACTTGAGTCTGACGATAATAGTCTCCGGGAGCTATTTCCAATTGACGCCGCAGGACCTTTTCTTTGGTGCGTTCATTGCCGGTGATGTGGATCTGACGAATCTTGGCGCGAGTGTTTTCCACGATCTGAAGTACCACATTCAAAGTATCGACCTGGCGCACATAGTTGTTGCGGATATCTGCGTAAATAAAACCTTCATCAAAATACATGGCATACACTTTTGCCATCTGCGAGTCGAATTTCTCCTGATCGAAGGTGTCACCCGCGTGCATACTAAAGTTTTGCATGATGGCATCTTCTTCAAAATGCTCGTTACCCTGGATGTCGATCTTGCCAAAGTGATATTGGTTGCTTTCACTGATGGTGATTACCAATTCATGATAGCGATCAGATATCTGTTGCAGTTCATGTGGCCCCACATTCACATCTATAAAGCCGTTTTTCTTGTAGAAATTGGTAAGAGATGTCAGGTCGCCATTGAACTTTTCCTGATCAAAGCGTCCGGAGCGTAAAAATCCTTTAGGCTTGGTTTTCATGCGACGGATCAGTTCTTTATCTTCAAAGCTGTCGTTGCCGATGAAAGTGATCTGTTTCAATACGATGCGACCACCTTCATCCACTCTCAACGTGAGGGCAATCTTGTGACCGGGCAGTTCTTGCTCCAGCACCTCTATCTTCGCGTTTCCAAAACCTTTACCGGTATATTCTGCCTGGAGTTTGTTCAGAAGTTCGCTTTTCAGGTTTCCACTCCAATAGGAGCCTACGCGTAGATTTACCAGTTCTTCAACCTTCTCTTTTTTTACGACCTTGAAACCCTGGTAATTGATGGAACTAACTGCCGGGTTTTCTACCACTTGCACTATCAAATTGATACCGGTGCGATAGGGCTCTGAGTGAATCTGGATATCAGAAAATACTCCCATGCGATACAGATTGCGTATGGAACGAGCTACAGATTCTTGATCTAAAGGATCTCCCACGCGCATACTCATCGCAGATGTAACCAGTTCCGGGGATATATTTTGAGTACCTTCCACCCGGATTTCATATATGGTTTCTCCCGCGCCCCAAAGGCTGGCAAAGAGCGCAAGTATCACTATTATAAGCAAGTTATGCTTGAACCGTTTAAGCATTTTACCTCCACTTGTACAGTACCTTACTACATCTTTGAAAGCCGCAATTTAGTAAAGTCTTTTTTTTGGGGAAACTGAAGAAAATGCTTTGTGATTTGCCGCTGGTAGCCCACAGAATAGCTGTGAAACTCTACCGGGACCCCGGCCTTTAGACCCAAAACTCACTCTGCTCCTTTTCGGGGAATCGATGACACCACACGAAATAGCATGTTGGTGTATCTCGTTTCTTTCACCCCAAAAACTCACGATGTTCGTTTTTGGGGATCCCGAACTTTTTACCCCAAAAACTCACCTTGTTCGTCCTTGGTGCGAAGCTGGCGCGTTGGCGGAATAACCTGTGGCTATCGAACGGTGCTGCATATAAACAGTCGTCCCGATGGGACTCTGAGGGTTATTTACCGGTTCTGCAAGACCTTCTGAACCGGGTGCTACGACTAGCTCCGGTTATTATTTCATGGGCGCTAGTTTTGCCGTTTTATGGTACTCAGGTGCCAATGGTACTTTGGTACTTTGGTGCTTAAGACCACAGAAATCTCCCAATTTCACCCTGTATTCACGGCGTTTATCACTTCTTAATCAAGCCTTCATCAAGCGTTAATAATTAACGCTTGATTAACGCTTGATGACCACTTGATTAACACTGTCTACAGAGCTGACAGTGAGATTGAAAATTGGATTTCTTTGAGATAAAATTTGGGATTAAATGCCGGATTCAATTGGGATTCCATGGATGTTAACCGGTGTTCTATCGGCGGTTCTGGCCTTAGGCGTCCGTGGCTACCCTGCAATTTATTGGCCCCGAGGTTTAGGCCGATATGGCAACCGGAAATCAGTTCACAGAAACAGACTGGGAGCATCCTGCGCGTTATCCGGGATGAAACGAGCGGGAGCGATTGCCGGAAAAGCTCGCAGCGTGATGTGAACAACCGGGCTGATGTGACCGAAGTGCCGCGAGATATAGCTGTGATCAAAAAAGTTACAGCGGCCAACAGATTGTGCGGGTGGAGCAGCTCGACTCTTTACAGGCTACATTTATATCTTGATTTAATTTCGATAAATGCTCTTTAAAGCAGCAGGATACTCTATAATTAACTGGTTAAATCGCTCCCTGTACCAATTGTCCAAATACTGGTTTTGAGCCTCTGTAAGTGCCTGATGCAGCAATTTTTCTTTTTGTAACTGCCAGGCCCGCTCATTGTGGATGCTGCGTTCCTGAACCCAAGCCAGATAGTAGTATCCATTGTGCTCGATCAACGGAGTAAAGGCGTGTTTCGGACTGCCCAAAATTGTACGTTTCAGAATGTCCACATCGCCGATTCCCTCGATGTCGGTATCCAGATTGATGTCTTTGGCTTCCACGATCGAAAAGCCTTCTTGTTTGGCGGCATCGATATACTGCTCATATTCATGTTGGAGAAGAAATTGATGCACAGTATCTTTCAGTGCGGCTTTGCGTTTTTCCGCTCTGGCCTGAAGCTGCAATAGATCACGCTCTGTCTCGAAGGGAAGGTAATACTCTTCTGCTTCTGCGATTACCTGGATCACGAAATAATCTCCAAAGGGATTTTTGTATAGCGGAAGCACATCTCCCGGGCGGGCAGCGAACACGCTGGCAATCAGTTCTTTATCTTTGCCTATACCACGGATTATCTCATCCTGAGCCGAAAAGTAATGCGTTTCACGCGGCTCATATGCTAGTTCACGGGCGGCAGATGCCAGACCTTTCTGAACTGCCGCGGCATGGAGATCTCTGCTGTTTTGCTCTATCTCAATCAGGCGATCGGCGCTGGATCTGGAGCTCTCGCCTTTCAGCCACACATACAGAAGCTTTCTGCCCTTTTCACGGCGATAATTCTCCCGGTTCTGTTCGTAAAGAACGCGGGCATCTGTGCTGTCGGCTGTGATGTGTCCCAGCTTGTTATAATCGAAAACGATAATTCTGGCATCAGCCCTGCTGCCCTGTTGTATCCAGTCTTTTTTCACTTGCAAGCTGTCGATTGTGGCTTTGCTTTTCAAGTGATTCACCAGTTTCCTGTAAGCAAAGACCTCCCTGCTGAAGTTCAACATGGATTCTTTAAAAGCAGGGTTTTGCCGCAGCGCCTGGCGATACTTTTCGATGTCAAAGCTGCCATCGCTTTGAAAATCCGGGATGTTTAGCATTCCCTGAGGCGGGTTGTTGGATATCTCTTGCTCCAATTCTGCCTCACTCACCTGAATCATGCCCTCGGCAACGGCAGAATTGTAGATGTGCATTCCGATCAATTCATCAAAGTATTGGGCAAACAGCGCCAACGAGTCACGAGCACTTATATCCCCCGGATCCAGATAGGTGAGATAGGCTTCAAAGCCTTCCTCCAATTCGCTTTCATCAAAATGTCGGTTGCCGATGCGAGCGCTGGGTTGCGCGGATAGAGTGAGCGCCAAAACGAGCAGTATGGTGATCAGGAGATATTTATACATGGTATTATCCTTCATTATTTCTATTCTTTCTACTCGGCAACACATAAAATCCTGCGGGATATGTCAAGCACAAAGACGAATTTTGGCATTCCCCCTTTTTTAAAACCAGCCTTATCTTCAATTGCCAAAGATCTCGTCTTTCCTCGATGCTATGCCTTCGTCTATACTGAACGATCATGCTTAGGCAGGTGTTCAAAACATCGCTGATCCGATAAATGGTCTTCAGTAGGAGTAAAGTATCTGGGCATCTACTATGCCTATATGTGTATAGGTAAGCTATTTATCCACACAATTGCCCAATTTTTGGGAGAATGCCTTGAATTTAACCCAGATAAGGCTATGGAGTTCAATCCTCCTACCCTATCTATCACAATTACTAGTTGTTAGGAGGGGGATTGGACTTCATAACCGGGATAAAACCATGACAGTCACTTGAAGTCCATTTGGCTTATTAAACTAATGCTGCATTGGAGATTAGAGATAGCCAAATGAACTCCAATTGCATCAATCGGATTTCACTTTAGACATCCTGTGTCATACAAATTGCAGGTCGGAAAAAGCTTCTCAAGATTTTTGCCGGGCGGGGCTTGCCCTATGTTTAAAGGAGTGCCGAAGGCGATATCATCCCGTTGTAATCGGGTGTACACGCGATGATAACGCCTTTATATCGCCTTCGGCACAGCTTAATCTTCAGGGCAAGACATGGGTCAGCCGGCTTTTTATTGTCCAAAAACGAGCCGGGGGGATCTGAATAGTGAAAAAGAACTTGACAAGAATAATGAGATGAAAAAAAAGGTTGATTGGTCGCTTGGCCTTACATAGATTGTGAGTAACGAGGGATATCAGTGCCCTCAAAAAACCTGAGAAACAATGAGTTGGAATTTACACCAACATTTGGGACTCAACACTCAACCAATAAAATCAAAGGAGAAGACATGTTTTTACATAAGCTAATGAATTTATCTGGGATAGTAATCTTATGTTCGTGCATACTTACTGGTTGCTCAGACCTTGTCGACAATAGTGAGCTAAGCGACATAAAACAAGTACCGTATACTCTGACAGCTCATGAGTATATAATGAAAGAGTACTTTTCTCGATACTCACGTGATCATTATAAAGATGTATTACTACAGAACGAGAGTTATTTTTTAAAAGATGGGAAATTTGATGCAGAACTATCCACAGAATTTGTGATAGAGAACTTGTATCTTTTTGCAGATTCTTTATTATATGAAACCATAGTTAATGAGGCAATAGAAATATTCTCTATCGAAAATGTAGATGATTATACGATAGCATTTACGGAAGACGCAAAGAAATATTTGCTTGACTACAAGAATGAGTATAGCGGAATAAATGCTTTTCAGTTTAGACGAGCTGACAATTACGCCATGCTTTACAGTTACGCAACAAGTAATATAGATGACCTAAGCGACTACGAAAAAGAACATTATGTTGCTTTGTTTGATATGATTGAAGACAACAATTCGCTCGAGAGCATTATTCAATACCTGAATGATACGATGAAAGATCAGAATTTTTCTTCTGATTACGCAGAAATAGTTCAATTTGCATATAATACTTCAAGGTTCTACGCTACAGAAGGTGCTAATTTGTATGGTATTACGGGAGGTTTTGGATATTTTGCTGGTTTATGGGCTCTAGGTTATGGGATAGGTTGGGACATCGGTGGTTTGACTCATGGACGGAACTTGGGAGATGCAGCTTTCGGCTCCATAACTCAATGTTCAGTTATCGGGATTATTGGAGCAATGGATGAATATATTGATTCTTTTACCTTTGATATTGATTCAATGTAAGGAGTTAGATTGTGAAAAGAAATTTTCGATATGATTATCTGATTTTTCCATGTTCAATATTTTGGGGCATTACCACAATTCTTCAGGTGACAAGTCCTCATCCATATAGAGGGCTTATTGGCAATATAGTTATGGTGATAGGACTGCTATCCTACCATATATATGCGATGGCATATCGTAAAAAGACACTTTTGTTCGATCCGAACAAGAATAATCACAGTCTTAACTGGATTGTTTTCATTCTTCTCACAGCTATCTTACTGATTATGTTTGGACTTCTTGGCAGGGTAGTAGCCCTGTCCCTTTAGCTCCACAGGAATCAATCCGTCGCGCTCAAGCGCGCTACCTGTCCTCTGATCTGCTTGCTTTTCTTAGATTGCCTCTATGGGATCCCTAAGGCATATTCTGCCAGTTGTCTCGCCTGCAGAGTCCGAAGTGGTAGGTGTCGGATTGCAACCGTCTCGCCAGCAGAGCACGTGAGTGCTCCCTTTTGCTCCGGTATCGTTAAAACGTTAGAGCACCCCTGCATCTAATCTCCTTGTAAGGGATTACAATTTCTTCGAAGAGTTCTTTGCCCTTCTTCACCAATATAACCGTCTTCCCGGTTCTTATGTATCGTGATTTAGGTTTTCAATCCACTCTGATGCTGGTTTTATCAAGTCCTCGTTAGGAATATAATCGGCTGACAAATTCCGCTTGCAGATTTCGGTGAGCGGAATTGCAGATTTCACTGATCTTTATAGATGGTTTATAATAATAGAAGTCTCGAAGCCAAGATTTCCCAACCGTAAAAAAGGAATTGACAAAATCCTAAGGCTGCACATTATGAACTTATGTTCAATTGGACATCTTGATTTATCGACAAAGTAAGCATAGATTAACTATAGATAAACCCTGTCAGGAGGTAATGTGAAACGATATGATGTGATCATCCTCGGAGGCGGACCCTCGGGAATCATCACTGGAGTAACCGGTATCAAACAGAATCCCGGAAAAAAGTTTTTGATGCTGAAGGAAGAAGAAAAGGGATTGATACCCTGTGGCATACCTTATGTGCTGCATGACCTAAATGATGTGGATAAAAACGCAATGGGGCCTACTCCATTTATCGAGGCAGGCGGCGAAGTATTAGTAGATCCTGTAATATCGATTGATTTTGAAACAAAAACCCTCAAAACCAGATCTGAGGCAGAATACGCTTATGATAAACTTGTTTTTGCCACGGCTCCGGTATCGGCGATGATGGGGAATTCGATCTCCACACCTATGTTTTCTTTGATCCATTCTTCCCATTTGATGTGAGAGAATACTTGGTCCACACTCATTCCAACTAGCTCGCAATTGAGCGCGCGAAATTCTTTATAGAGGTTTTGAAAAGCGACAAACTCTGTTGTGCAGACGGGAGTAAAATCAGCCGGATGACTGAATAATACGAACCATTTGCCTGCCAAATCGTTGGGCAGAGTCATTGTGCCACGCGTAGTGAGCACTTTCAATTCCGGGAATTTATCCCCGAGTAAAGGCATTCCTTGTAATTCCATACTATTTCTCCTTATTATTAGTTTGCTATCAGATAGTATAATGTGCTTTTATTTGCCGGCAAACAAATAAAACCCGAAAGCGGGCTTCTTTTGTCACCTGCTTTCGGGAGAGAAGCTGTATAGATAATACTATGGTGTGTCTTTTTGAACTCCGGCTTTTTCGGTGCTTTTTCCGGCTTTTAGGTCCATTGTCCTTTCCGGAGTCATAATCAGACTTAGTTTGTTTTGCTGGTAATCCAAATATTTCTGGGCGGTTTTGCTGATGAGTTTCTTATCTATCTTGTCATATAGTTTTGGATATTTCAGGAATGAGTCCGTATTTTCGCGGCCAAAGGTGTTTTCCACCATCCGGTTCAGCCAATAGCGGTTGTTCATCATGTTTTCTTCAAAACGCTTTTGTAACACGGCTTTTGCGTTGCTGACGTAGCGTTCGTCGAAGCGGCCAGAGCGCAGGCTGTCCACGGTGGCAAAGATGGCTTCATTCAGTTCATCTACGCGGGCGGGATCGCAAGCCATGTAGATCGTGATGCTGTATCCTTCCTTGGGAAAATCTCGATAGTCCTGCCATGCTTGGATGGCATACACGCCACTCAGGTTTTCACGGATGTTTTCTCTGAGCTTTTCATTCAGCACCATCAAGGTGGCAGACATTGCAACCCGGTTGGCATCGTTTAGCTTGATCTTGCCGTTAATGCTGTGAGCTACATGGGCACTTTCGCTGCTGCCTTTTTGGAAACGTATCTCTTTGACGGTGTCGGAGTAGCGCAATCCGGCGTCCACTTTTTGATCTTTACGACGCGCCTTGGGCAGGCTTGCCAGATACGTGTTCACATAGCCTTCCAGTTCCTTCGTGTCGAAATTTCCCACGATGAAGAACACAAAGTCTGAGAAGTCCGCGAAGCGATCTTGATGGACGTTTTGCAATAGCTCCAGAGTCAGGTTGTCAAAATGTTCCGCTTTGAGCATATCTGCCATGGGGTGGTGATTTGTGCTGTAGGCGTTCAGCGAATCGAAGAAAGCATACTCAGGATTTCCGGATCTGTTTTCCAGCATGGGTTTGGTTCGGTTTATAAAGGAACTGAGGCTGGTGGCGTCAAAGCGGGGATTGGTGCCCAATTGATGGACCAGTTGAAATAGAGTTTCCAAGTCTTTGGGCGAAGCCTGACCTTCAAAGCCTTCGTCGTAAAAGTTGATGTTCACGTTTGCCTGGGCGATTTTTCCTGCCATGAGGTGGGAGAGTGCGATGGCATCAAAATTTCCCAAGCCGCTTTGGTCCAGATAGGAGCTAAGAATCTTGGCGGCTCTGGCTTCGTCCAGCTCATAGCGGGAATAGCCGCCGATGCTTTTTGCGCTTAGCAAAACCTCGTCTTGCTTGAAGTCTGTCTGTTTGGCATAGATCTTGATGCCATTGGATAGTGTCCATACTTCGATGCCACTTTTTGGCAATTTTTTGCGCTTGATGATCTGCCCAGATTGCGGGAGCTCTGCCATCAGGGGTTCGTTGATTTCGATACCTTCGTAGGGAGAGATTTCAGATTGCATCACTTCACTATAAACTGCTAACAGATCGGCTTCGGTGGGGTGCAGCATGCCTTCTTTGTCCGTGGAAGTATAGCTGATGGTCAGGTTTTCGGGAGTAATGAGATCATCGATCACCTGATTTACAGATTTCAAATCTATACCGGGCAGCATCTGAGAAGCGAGTTCCATCTCCTGCTGCGCGCTCATATTGGCGTTGTTGTGGATCAAAGATCCAAACATAGACCACACGATCGTACCGGAATCCCGCGTGATGCTTTGTACCGCGGAGCGTTCCAGGTTGCGCATAACTCTTACTTTGGCGCGATCCAGCTCAGCCGGTAGAAAGCCGTGGCGGCGGATGCGTTCTGCTTCTGTGAGTAGAGTGCGCAATGCTTCACTGTTTCTTCCGGTTCCGGTGATGGCGGAAAGTTCTGTGCTGGAAAGGCCTTTTAGCATGGATCCGCTGTAGGCATAAGCGCGGCTGAAGGGTGGATCTTCCAGATTGGTAAGCTCTTCCAGGCGAAAATTTAGCATATCGAAAAAGAGCGTTTCTTTCAGGCTTTCAAAAAAGTCGCCAACAGTCTGTATCGAACTGTGTTCGCGAGACCAGGATGCGCTGATTGAGGAATAGGGATATTCGGGATCTGTGGCTACCACCGCGCGGGCCTCAGGATAGTTCGGCACCTGAAATACTTCGCGGGGACGGGGATTCTCTTTTGCGGGGATGTCGCCGAAATATCTTTCTACCAATTCTAGGGCATCTTCCCGGGGAAGATCGCCGACCACAAGCACGCTTTGCAGATCCGGTCGATACCAGTCTTCATAAAAGCGCAGAATGTCGTCGCGAGTGAAGTTGTTCAGTACCTCATAAGTTCCGATGGGGCTGCGTTCTGCATAGCGGCTGCCGGCAAAGCGGACTTTCGAAACAGCGTCCGATATCCGGCTGTCTGCACCCTGACCCATGCGCCATTCTTCGATGATCACGCCCCGTTCCCGTTCCAGTTCTTCTTCGGTGAAACTCACTTGATGCGCCATATCGGAAAGGATCAAAAAGCCCTTTTCCAACTGCTCACGGTTGTCAGTAGGTATTTTTAACTGATACATGGTGAAGTCGTAGCTGGTCATGGCATTCAAGCCATTGGCAAAGCCCATGCCGATACTTGCCAGATAATCCACTACTTCGCTCTTGCCGAAGTTCTGAGTGCCGTTGAAAGCCATGTGCTCCGTAAAATGAGCCAGGCCCTTCTGGTCTTCATCTTCCAGGATGCTGCCGGCATCTACGAACAAGCGCAATTCTGCCCGATTGGCGGGTTTGGGGTTTTGCATGATGTAGTAGCGAATTCCGTTATCCAGGCTGCCACTAAGAATGTCAGGATCTTGGGGAAGAGCTATGCCGGCTACTTGCTCCGGTAATTGAGCAAAGGCCAAACTAAAGGTGAGGCATAATATCGAAAGCCAGAAGACCTTCATTTGGTATCTCCTTCAATAAATTCGGGACTTATAGTTATTACAAACTGATCGTCCACATCCAGTATATTATCGATGTCTCCGAAGGTATATGGAGTCGCATCGTCTTCATTTACAATTACATCTACCTGGAAGTAGAAGGGGTCTGTAGAATGGGCTACCACGGGGGGAACTCTGATCCACGCTTCCGCGCCGGGTTGAATGTCAAAAAGATTGCCGTATGGGCTTACATAATAGTAGTTAACCATTTTTTTCGTGATTTCCACTCGGGCGATCGGAGTATCCAGGTCATTAACGATCTTGATTCCGGCACGGTTTGGATCTATGAATGCGTTCAGGGTCTTGCCCGCTTCAAACACAACTCTTGTGGTATCTTGCTGGGGTTTGGTGACTTCTCCAATCAGGCTGTATGTTTCACCTTTCAAAAGAACGGGAACAGTTTTCTTCACGGTTCCTGTAAGGAAATTTTGGGTATCGGTATCTACGTCGATTATGAGTTCTTCGCCACCGGGGATGGATACGATATCGGAACCTTCCAATGCAGTATACACTGGATGGGATGTGCGGTTTATTACTCTGAATTTTGCTCCTGATTCACAAGCACTAAGCAAGATCAGGATTGCCAGGAAAAGACATATTGTTGCCATGCGCATGATCCATCTCTCCATATTGTTATATTTTAGCCAAGTTCCTGAGATGATGGGCGGGTGTCAAGCAAAACCTCATGCTGTGACCTCAGGAGGGTAGCATATGCGGTTCGTATGCCACGTATGGTGAAGCGCAAAAAGCTCATCCTCTTAAGCGATCTCCTGCATTTGGCTCGAGAGTGGGGGAGCTGCTAATCTACGCAGACCCTGATGCTTTGGGCGAGGCGGCGATCCAATACATAACGGGCATCACCCACCGAAACGATTATGTTCGGTTCATCCGCTTCATTGCGGAAGATCATGATCCGGGCGCCGATGTATATTCCACGCTCTATTGTTTTAAGGTCGTTGTTGCAAGATACAGTACCGGATACTCCCTCGGTGAGTTCGCTCATCGGCATGCAATCACCCCTTTGGCAGGGGCAATGCCTTCTGCTCTGAAAAAAACGGCGTCCCCACTGTCTCATTCTACGCTGTGCGTTCATGTTTCTTTCCTATATGTTTCAAATTTATGTATATCAAGAATAATATCACCAGTCCGGTTATCAGCCAGTATGGAGACGCAGCACTGAACGCGGCGCTTTGGTAAAACAGCATTGCCACGATCCAGGCCAGAAGGTTCAGATACAAGAAGGTGAAGAGTGTCCACTTACCACCGTGTTCCTTGAACAGCATTGCCAGAGATGCCACGCATGGAGAATAAAGTACTACAAACAGCAGATAAGCAAGGGCGGCAATCGGGCTGCCAAAGCGATCATGAATGTTGTTGCCAAGAGATGCGGAGGCCTGCTCGCTCTCACTGGGCTCCATGTTCAACTCTCCTGTGCTGTAAAGGCTTTGCATGGTACCCACGATGGCTTCCTTGGCAAAAAGCCCCGTGATCACCGCCACCGATGCTGCCCAATTCTCGCTTTGAATACCGATGGGCTGCAGGATAGGTGTGATGATATGGCCGCCTACTTGCAGGATGCTCACTTTCTCGCGTTCCGGGCTAAAGATATTTGGCACCATAATCACGCTGAGGACGTTGATGATGACGATCACGATCAGGATGGTCTTGCCGGCGCGAATAATGAAATCCTTCAAGCGGAACCATGTATGCAGCATAGTTCCGTTAAAAGTGGGCACATGATAGGGAGGCAATTCCATCACGAAATTGCCCGGCTCGGATTTGAAGACTGTGTTCTTCAGCAAAAGCCCCGTCAACATCGCCATCACTATGCCAAAGAAATAGAGGCCAAAGATAACTATATCTGCCCTTTGCGGGAAGAAAATCATGGCCAGAAAGGTGTATACGGGCAGCTTCGCTCCACAACTCATGAAGGGAGTAAGCAGCGAAGCAAACAAACGATCGCGGGGATTCTCCAAAGTGCGCGTAGCCATGATGGCCGGAACTGTGCAGCCAAAACCAACCAGGAGGGGGATGAAGGCTTTGCCGGGCAAACCGATTCTACGCATGAATTTATCCGCAATAAAGGCAGCCCGCGCCATGTAACCGCTGTCTTCCAGAATGGATAAACTGATGTAAATAAAGAATATCGGCGGGATAAAAGTGCCGATGGTAACGATGCCTCCACCCAGAGCGTCCGATAGCAGGTATTTCAGCCAGTATGGTGTGTGCAGCATCTGTAAGAGTCCGCCCAGACCATCAAAGAACAAAAGTGAAAGTCCGCCTTCGATGAGTCCGATCACGGGTTCGCTGGCTTTCACGGCTATCAGAAATACAAGATACATTACCACAAAAAAGAAGGGCAGACCCAGAAATCCCGATAGCAGCACTTTGTCCACGCTGTCCGAAAAGGTGCGATTGCCGGGGCGACGGCGCTTTACTACGTCCTTTACGAGGCCACGGATGAAGCCGTAACGATCGTCCGCAATCACCGCAGATGAAGCTTGGCCACGGTGTCTCTCTATGGCCTTCACCTCTTTTTCCACTGCGATTCGGTCTTCCTCAGAAAGCTGAAAAGTTAATTCCGGATCCCCTTCTATCAGCTTTACCGCTTGCCAGCGAGTCTTTTGAACAGCCCAGTAGATGTCTTGTGCCAGGGGCTTGTCCAGTGTAGAATTGTTCAACTTGCCATCGCGCAGGATACCGTTCCAAATATTTTCCAGATGCGTTTCCACGATGGGATCATAAAAAATCTGGGCGGGAACGGGGGGATGGGCCAAGGCAAGGTCGATTTCCCGCATCAGTTCATCCAGGGGAAATCTTTTATTCAAAGCCAGGGACATCACTTTAAAGCCCAAGTGCCCGCCCAGATGCTCCAGATCTATTTTCAAGCCGTTACGTTCGGCGATATCCGGCATCGAAAGACACATCAGGATGGGCGCGCCCAATTCCATGAGTTGGATGGTGAGATACAGGTTGCGTTCCAGGTTGGAAGCATCCACGATGTTAATGATCAAATCCGGTTTGTTATTCAGGATGAAGTTCCGCGCTACCAATTCATCTGGCGTTCCCCCGGAAAGAGAATAAATGCCGGGAAGATCAACTATCTCGTATTTGCTGTCCTTGTGAGAGATGTTGCCGCTTTTGTGCTCTACCGTAACTCCGGGCCAGTTCCCAACGGTCTGTCGGGAGCCGGTAAGCGCATTAAAGAGAGTGGTTTTGCCCACATTGGGATTGCCGGCGAGGGCGATAACAGGGTTATTAATGAGACTCATTATCAGAATTCCTGCACTTCCAACAAAGACCTGTTACATTGATGGTTACCTGGTCCAAGGCAAAATTTATGGATTTTGCTTCCTTATGTAATTGCGGCATTATCGAACTGAGGTCGGTTTCTGCTACGCTCTTGCATTTGTCACAAATCCAATGGACATGTTTGGGGTGTCCCAGGATGTGTTCAAAGCGTTCCCTGCCATCAGTGCGGACTGCGGCTTGAATGAGCCCCGCTTCCGCCAGTAGCGGTAGAGTGCGGTAAACCGTGGCCAAAGACACATTTGCTCCGCGAATCATGTGATGCAGGGTCTCGGCGTCAAAATGCTCGTGCACTTTGAAGACCGCATCCAGAATCAAGCTTCTGCTCTTTGTCAGCTTAAGCCCTGTCTTTTCAAGGAATTGGCGGAAAACAGCTTCGTAATCGTTCATTAGTTAATCCTTATTGAGAATCATTTGCAACAAACTCTGGGAATAGGACTCTGCTGTCAAGCACAATTTTGCGGGGAATCTACAGTGTAAAGGATAAATTACAATACTTCAATAAGATATAGATGCATTTTTAAACTCTCAACCCTATAAAACCTCACTGAAAAATCAAATCCAATCACCAAAACTTCAAATCGCGGAAATCAGGTTATAATCGGGGTATTCCGGGCCGGTAGTTTGTATCACCGTTTCTGCAAATATCATCACAGAAACTTCGATGGGATTCCAAGCTGAGAATCTGTTGATTCGTTTCCCGTCTATCAAGAGCTCGAGGTCCTTGAGGAAGTGTTTGCGCTTGACCAGACGATTAACTATCTCTTGATCGGCGAAAGTAATGGTCTGCTTCCATGATGGGCTCACGCGCATTGACGGTGCCACAATAATTGTTTTATAATATATTAAGAGTTAGATGAGTATGCTTTTATTGATTTCGTTAGAAAGCAATGTAGTCTTGAATATGTATATGTTTTGGCATTTGCAGATTTCGGTGACCCAATTTGCAGATTTCAGTGACTCTTTTCAACTATTAGAATAACCCGGCACACCCGGTAGGACAGCTCACTAAATACTTGACACATTCTGCTGCTTGATGCATCTATCCTCTACCGAGGTATTACAGTGAAAGATGTCATCATAATTGCGATATTTGTCAGTATCGTTTTAGGAACCGGATTTTATGTCTACGGCACTTTGCATGCCCCTATCGCAAGCTCTGCCGATTCGACGGATCCCATCCTAATTGATTCTGATCCCATCCAAACATCGGTACCCGATACGCTTATTACCGTGATCTGCAAAGGCAAAGAGCGCTATACTCTACATCCCAAGGCAAGGTATCGGTTAAATGGCCGGATAGTTAGCTATAAAAGATACTACAAGGGCTATTTTCATCACTTGTCTCCCTGGGATTACGCCACGCTGTGGGGAGATATCGATCGGTACCTGCCGTATCTCAAGTTCGATCAAATCTTCCGCTTCTGCCTGTTCAAAACCAAGCATCCCGAAAAAGTGGATATAGCCTACATCGAAAGGCACATGGCAAATAATCATCTTATACCCGCCACCCAAAACATCCGCAGAGCTATGGGGAAAGTCAAAAAATCCGATTTGGTACGTATCGAAGGCTTTTTGGTGAATGTGACAGGAGTAGATGCTAAAAACCGCGTAATCAATTGGAAAACTAGCACTACGCGGGAAGATACAGGAAACGGGGCTTGCGAGATTATCTATGTAAGCAAACTGCGGCTAAATAACAATATCTACGAATAAGTATTCATAATTGGAATGCCATACTACATTACATCGTAATACCAACCCACATGCCCATTACAACTGCTTTGATCCCGGATAGTAGCGCCCTTTCTGTAGATCATATCGTGATGGTCTGCCATCGCCGGGATTTTTTCCTATTAATAATATTCTCACTTTCTCAATGCTTTTCGTATCCCTGAAGCAGCTACCACATTGCTAATCAATTCCCGGGTTCAATCCATGCTACGATGCTGAAGCATTTGAAGTACCTGTCTGATCCATTGATCATATACTTGCGGTCGTACTTAACCGACTTTGGTACTTCCCTTAAACTCATCTCATGGCCGTTTATTATCAGCTTCTTGCACCTGTAGCACTTTTCCGGGAATGTGAGAATTTCACTTGCATACTTTGCCTGGTTTGTTTTTGTCGAGCATCAAACATGGTCGATTCCTTATTGCGATTTTACTGTATGAACAATTTTTCGGAGTCGTTTTTTTTGTAAGCAAAAGAATATGACATTGTGTGTATTTATATAAGTGTGCCACATAATGATAGTTGATTGGATTAAAGCTAATATTCCACTGCGTTTTGAGGAGGTAGACTTGCAAATACTTACGATTTAAGCTGTTACCGATTGCCGGAAAACTGTGCAATGTGCAGTTAGCTAACTGAGGTCTAATTTTTCAAAGAAAAATGCCCTAATTAGCACTCTGATTGCCTTCAATATCAGGACTCTCAATAGTTTCGGGGGGATGCGTACTTTGTGACAAAGTCCTTCCCCTTTGCCTTAAGCTGTGCCGATCTATATATAAAGCCGTTATCATCCCATGAGCACGGCTTGATAATGGGATAATATCGACTTCGGCACAGCTTCAGGCACAGGGGGAGCAACAACGTAGAGGAAATCGTGTTTATTTGTGGGCAAAAAGAAAACTTGGGAAACACCGGGTGGTGTTCCCGCGTATCGGAGGGTGTTCATTATGGGGCATTCACGTTGATAGGCAGATTTCCTGTCTTTCGTATCAAAGCTCTTGTCAAAGGCAATGCTTTCCAAATGGGTTGTCGAATTTTGCCAAACACCCTATGGCAGGATGGCAAATCTTGCGGATTCTGTCCCCACCTTGCTGAACTTACCATTACATAGGATTTCATTTTTCTCTTGACTCTCAGTATACAGCCTGTGTAATAGGCTGATGATAAATAGAACAGCGAACATTCGAAGTCTGAAGGGGGCTATATGTTGCAACCAAGTTGGATAGAATTGGACGCCAAAGCTCTCAAAAAGAACATCCGCTATCTGCAAAAAAGGATTGGGAAGGATGCCGAATTTACATCTGTGATAAAGGGTAATGCGTACGGCCACGGCATCGAAGAGTTTACTCCCCTGGCAGAATCCGCCGGTGTGCGGCACTTTGCGGTGTATGATGCGTATGAAGCCTACAGGGCACTGCAGGTGAAACGCCGCGACAGCCATTTGATCATACTGGGAATGTTGGATGATGATCAGATGGACTGGGTGATAGATCAGGAAATCGCTTTCTATATATTCTCTATTGAGAGACTGCAAAACGCGATAGCTGCGGCTCGAAAAGTAAAGAAAAAAGCCAGGATACATTTAGAGCTGGAGACGGGAATGTATCGTACCGGCTTGGATGAAGAGAGCCTGCCTCAGATAATCTCGTTGATCAAGAAGAACAGTCGCTATCTGTTTCTGGAAGGTATATGCACTCACTTGGCAGGGGCGGAAAGCATTGCCAATTTCTCCCGCATCCAAGATCAGCTGGCTTGCTTCACGAGCCTACGCAAGTATCTCAAAAAGCAGGGACTTCTCCCTCAGTATTATCACAGCGCGTGTTCTGCCGCAGCCTTGACATACTCAAACACAATCATGGATTTAGTCCGTTTTGGCATCGCACAATACGGCTTCTGGCCATCCATGGAGACCAAGATGAAAAACCTGCTTTCGGAGGATTCCAAATTTACCAGGGATCCCCTGAAGACTGTGCTTAGCTGGAAAAGCAGGGTGATGAGCGTGAAGCACGTGGAACGGGGGAATTTCGTGAATTACGGGAATTCATTTTTAGCAACCAAAAACATGCGTCTTGCCGCCATCCCGATTGGTTACTACCACGGTTATAACCGCAGTCTCAGCAACTACGGACATGTGCTGATTCACGGCAAAAGAGCTGCCGTGGTAGGGATGGTAAATATGAACATGTTTATGGTGAATGTGACGCATTTACCTTCTGTGAAGACAGGTGACGAAGTGGTCTTGATCGGTAAACAGGGAGATATGCAGATAACGGTAGCTTCATTTTCGGAACTCAGTAACATGGTAAACTACGAGCTTCTGGCCCGCCTACCATATCAAATTCCACGGATAGTGATGGGAGACTAGGCTTCCTTATAGGCTTCCCAGCTGATGAAATCCTGAGCCAGACGTGTGAAGCCGGTTTTTTGATAGACTCTGGCAGTGGCAAGGCTATCAGAAAATAAGTACAGGTGGTTTTGGCTGATCCCCTTGTGATACAATACCAGATTGTGGATCATGGTGGCAGCATAGCCTTTACCGCGAAATTTCTCGCGGGTGAAGACGTCAGATATCCTGCTGTAGCCGGCGAAAATGCTTACCGAGGCCAGCGCTGCCAATTCGCCATCGTGATATCCGCCCAAAAGATGATAGGAGGGATGCAGCAAGTGGCGTTCCACCACGCGGATAGTCCAGTCTCCGCCATACTCCAGCGCTATGGTTTCCATGATGTCGATATCGAGTTCATTGATGCGCTCGATTATCAAGCCTTCCGCCGGTTTTACACTGCTTTCGTGATCGTGCAAAAAGTACAAATGTTCTTTGATCTCCATTTTGAAGCCGTGCTGCGAGAGCGGGGTCGAAACTCTTTCCAATTCATTGTTTTGCAGCGAACTGAAGATGCAGGGATGGATGCCTTTGGCCTTGTAGAAGGCTTCGATGTTGCGCAAGCTGCTTTCGATGCCAAATAAATCTGTGATCACGGCGTGATTACTCTCTTTGGAAGTTTTATTGCCTTCGTTCCAAAAGAGCAGGCCGTAGTCTTTTTGCATCATGCTTGCGAAGCGCTGGGGATAATGCAATTCCGTTTCTTTCATACGGTTCATGTTGAAGGGTATCGACATATCTCTACTCCTTGCAATTTATTCTGCATATATCCAAATGATAGTCTGAATAGAGTTTAAGTCAAGTTATTTTAGTGCCCGCTCAATCCTTCGATCTTGACATAGGCTTTATACAGCAGGCGCCCTCCGATGAAGCCGAAAAGTGCTTGTACCAGATTGGGCGGCAAATCTGCCAGAGCGGCAGCTTTACCAAAGCTGGGCATAAACCAGGTACCCACAAAGTAGATGAGCACCATCAAAATGCCACCCATGATCGGCCAAATGAAGCGCATCCGGCCAGAGCTGTCTTTTCCCAAACCGGCAAAGAAGCCCAGGCTGCCTTTGGCAACCAGAGTGATGGGTGCAAACAGCGGAAAACCGATGATATCTGCCATAGCAGAGCCTATCGCCCCGGCCACCATACCGGAGCGTTTGCCCCCATACAATCCGCAAAACACTATCACCACATCCCCAAAATTGAAATATCCGCCTCCGGGAACCGGTATCCGGATCAAGAGTGTACTGGCCATCACTAGCACAGTGAAGCCAACCGTGATATACCATTTCATCGTTTCTCCTTATGACACGTAGCGATCAGATTGTCGATGCGCTCACCCTTATATTTGGCTTCTGCCATGATGTACAAGATCAATGCCAGGGTAGAACTCAGGCCGGTTTTAAAGCGATCTTTCAGTCCTTTGTTGTCCTGCGCGCGCACTGTTGGGATCAGCTCTTGCCAATACTTCAGTTGATGATACGAATTTGCTGCAGCTTCATAGAGGATTTTGCCCAGTATGAGGTACTTCAAGCGATGAATACCGGCTCCCGAACTAAGAAGCTTATCCACAGATACAAATGCAAAACACAGCCGAAAAGCCAGCACTGCATTCACCAAAAGCAAAGCGCGGGGCAAACCATAGTTAATCCAATATTGTAAGGCTCCCTTGCCCTCAGGATCGATGCCCAATAGTATAAAAATGGCGTAAACCACTATCAGCATGGCAATAAATGGCAGCAAGAGCCGGAGCTCCTGGATGAGCTTTTTGCTGCCCAATACCAAGAGGGTCAGCACGATTAACGTGACTAGGCATATCGTTTGCAATGCCACATTATGAAACCAGATCACTGCGAATGCCAGGCTCCAGATCCCAAAGAGAATAGAAGCAAAGGTCAATCTGCGCATGGCTTGTCCCCTGCAGATGTCAGCTCCGATTCATATGCGGATGTCGGTCGGAATTCCAATATATGATGGCTTTCATATTTATGGTCGTGAGAGCTGTAGATGAGGCATACAGGACGCTTAAGCCCTTCAGGAATAATAAGATTGCGGGCTTCATCGGCAATCACTACTAGGGCTTTGTCGTCCTTCAGAGAAGCCAGATCATAGCACAGCAAGTCCCACACATCGCTTTCATCGGCCACTCTTCTTTCCGGATAGTGCATTGCAGCCCAAGCTCTCATTGCATACAGTTGCATGTGCATTTGCTGCTGCAAGACAATCAGATGCAGGTCGTTACGATCCTTGATGGCAGGTAGCAGGACGCGATTTATAAAGCTGCTTTTACCACTACCGTTGTTTCCTTTCAGATAGTAGCTTCCCGGGCAGTGGAAATGGATATCGTCACTGATATCCAAACAAAAGCCGGGCCAGATCTGCAGGCGGGAACGCGGAATCGTGATCATAAAAGTACTTCTTCGATGATCTCTTTTGCGCCGGAATAGATCAGTTCTTGCAGGGCGGCTGAATTGTGGGGGTCCAGATATCGCTTGAGATTGATAAATCGAATCCGCGGTGCGGGGGAATGGATGGCCAAAAGTGCCATCAGAATCACTTTTTGTCCGCCGGATAGCTCCTGTAGAGAGCTGCTTTCGTCCAAATCCTTGTTGCAAAGCTGTTTGAACTGAGTGAACATCTGCGCCAGCGAATGCGTGGGGATATTGTACAGCAAAAGCTCATCCCGCAGTTTGTCTGTGCAGACGAGGGGATGTTCCGCATCGGCAATCAGATAACTAATCTCTCTTTTCATGAGATGCATTGCCACAAAAGAGCTTCTTTCTGTCAAGGCTTTGCTTGCAAAGCTTTTATGCGTGAAGGCCGGGTTTGTACGGGGCAGATGAAGGTATCTTTATGCAGTGTCCCGGTAGTATGGTCTGCTTGCGATCGGGAGTTTGCATAGTGCAAAATATGAAAAACGAAAAAGCATTGACAAAATCTCTTGATATCAGAGTATGGAATATTAGAAAGATATATTGGAGAACCAGATGGATTTTCGCATCTATGAGTATCTTAGCGTATTCATAATGTCGTGGCTCTTTGTTTATGGCCTCACACCGTTCATAATGAAGCTGGCCAATAAAATAAACTTTGTGGACAAGCCTGAAGCGCGCAAGATCCACTTGAAAAGTGTGCCTTTAATGGGGGGAGTGAGTGTGGCTTTGGGTTTTGTCCTGCTCTGTGTTTACGATGTAGCCATTTCTCCCGGTCGCTATTTTGACCGTCCCATGATCGGATATCTGGCGGGCTCGGTGTTGATCGTTCTGATCGGGTTGATTGACGATCGCCGCGGGATGCAGCCCTTTGTGAAGATGCTTGGTCAGATCGTGGTGGCACTCATATTTATCCTTACCAATTTCAGCTTCGATGAGCTGAGCATGATGTTTGGCTCTGTCTTTATCACTCTGCCGCTCATGCTCTTATGGATGGTTGGTTTGATGAACGCGTTCAATTTTTTGGACAATATGGATGGCATCATCAGCGGGATGGCAGGCATTTTGGGGCTTGGGTTCTTTGCCTTTGCGCTTACCAACACCACCAGCTCAAATCAGGAAGCCATGGCCCTGATCGCTCTAATATCTCTCAGTTTTGCCGGTTCTTCGATCGGCTTTTTGCCTTTCAATTTCAATCCTGCCAGAATCTTTCTGGGAGATGCAGGCAGCATGTTTATCGGATACTTCCTGTCTTCGATGGGAATCCTGATGGCGCGTTATGCCGGCATCAAATACAACGATAAATTGTTCTATCTGCTTCCGGTGCTGCTGCTTAGTTATTCCATCTTTGATATCTCACTGGTCAGCTATACCCGGCGCAGAGACGGCAGACACGTAATGCAGGGTGGCAAGGACCACTCCACTCACCGGATCAACAATGTTCTGGGCTCCGTAAAGGTCACTGCAGCGGTCATTTATACCATCAATGTCTTGATTGTGCTTACTTCTATCATCATCTTCAAGATCGGAAGCCGGGAGTTACTGGTGATCAGCACATTGCTGTTTGCGGCGTTCTTTCTGGTATTTGGCCGCAAGCTGGATCAGGTACCGATAGTAATACCGGCAAATCAACGGAAAGTAAAATGATGGAAATTCGCATATTGGGTGCCGGTTCCGGCATGCCGGACAAGGATCTTCACAGCTCTTCAGTATTGGTGCAATCCGAGGGAAAGACCTTTTTGCTGGATTGTGGTGATGGATGTTCTTACAGCCTCACAAAGCTGGACCTGGATCCCGATGCCCTGGATGCGGTGATTATCACACACTACCATCCCGACCATGTGGCGGGCGTGTTTTTGCTGATCCAGATGCTGTATCTGGCGGGGCGCGAAAAGGTATTACCAATATATCTGCCGGAGCGTGAACAGGATTTTGGCGATGTCTTGAAGATGTTTTACACTTTCTCTGAGAAGTTCAATTTTGAGCTCCGGCTAAAGCCCATGACTTCTCTTACGGAGGATTATCCTCAGATGCGCTATGCTTTGAATGACCATCTACAGGGCTATGGCGAGATCATCGCAAAACATGCTCTCAAAAACCGGCAATGCGCATTTTCGATCAGAATAAACTCTAAGGCCGGAGATTTTGTGTATAGCTCGGACATCTCCAGCACAGACAGTATAGCGGACTTTGTTGAAGGAGCGCACACACTGTTGTTGGACGCGGGGCATCCGGCGGCAGAGCAGGTCTGGAAAATGGCAAATAGGGGTCTGAAAAGGATCCTGCTCACTCACAGACCTAATGAGCAGATTAGGCAAGCTTTGGCGCAGAAACCTGATAATCAATTTGAAGAAGCCCGGGAGGGCAGCATATACAGGATCTGAGGATCCGGAGTATATTGCGGGGAATCTATATGTATAAAGCACACAAATCAGCAATTTTGAGACCGGCATTGATGCTGTTAGTCCCTTTATTGCTGCTGATTTCCGCCTGCGAGATCAATCGCTTAAGCAGCGCGGAAGATTTATATGAAAACGGTCTCTATGTAGGAGCCATCGATGAACTGGATGCCCTGATCAAGACGGGTAGAAACGGAGCAATCGTTACCAGGGCAGAGCTTACGCGCAGCAATAGCTATCTGGAACTGGGCAAAACCGCTGTGGAAAGGGATAACCGACCTCTGGCGATCCGCTTTTTGAAGCTGGCAAATTCCGAAGCGGCAGATCTGGAACTGGCAGAATTGTATTACAAGATGGGCGATGAAGCTTATGAGGCAGACGACAAAGAATTGTCTTTGAGATATATGAACGACATCATGCGGGAGATACCACAATCTCCCTTGGTGCCGCAAGTTTTGCTGCGCCGGATGAACATCAATCTTGGTGAATACCAGGATCGCGATTCCAGCTGGGAAGATTACAAGTTTCTTTACAACAGTTTTCCGGGTAATCCCTATGAAATCCAAGCGCGCTATATCGTGATGCAATTCATCGATAGCAAGGTGGATTATGCTCAGCGCTTGCTGGATGGAGATTATTATACCGATGCGCTGAAGGAACTCTTTGAGCTATCGCAATATCCGGTTGTAGACGGGTCCAGGATCAACGCATTGATCTCGGACGTGTATCAGGCGCAGGCAGAAGAGTACATTGACGCTCAGGACTATATGGAAGCCGACCGCCTGTTTCGCATCGCGGTGCAATACAATCCCGCAAAGCAAGCTGAGATCAACGCGCGCCTGGAAGCCATAACGATGCTTTATGTGCAAAAAGGTGACGCTCTGGCAAAAGAGCGCGATTTTGAAGAAGCTTTGGTGCATTATAACAAGACCTTCGAGATTATCCCGGATTACGCTCCGGCTTTGGCGGCTATCGCAAGGATGAATCAACAGCAAGAAGACATAGGTCTGGCAAAACAGATGTATAGCGAAGGCCTGAAAGCAGAAGCCACTCAGAAACACGCCGATGCCCAGGAACTATACAGTCAGGCATATCAGTTGGATCCTTTACCGGAATATCGTAGCCGGGTCCAGTCCATGCAAAACTTGCTGGCAGCAGAACGTGATCCCGTGGGCTTCGCGCGTAAGATATTGCGTGAATACCGTTCCGGAATGTTGATAAACCGCGTGGCGGCAAAGCGTAACGAAGTATTAAAAACCCACAATCCAAACGAGATACGCGATAGCGGATGGAAGATATTGCTCTCCACCGGGCAATACAAATACGAAGCCCGCTACGATTTACTAACCCCCACAGATACTTTTCTCTATGTGTGGCAGATCAATCTGAGAGATCGCTCTGTGATCCCTTTGAACAAAATTTCTGAAGCTCTGATGCAATAGGTGGGGAAGTGATAGATATGAGATTTTTTTTGAGATACATCATGCTGCTGGTTCTGGCTCTGGGGATATCCTTGGGCAATGCCCAGAGTTTCGACTTGCAAGCCTTTGCCGACAGTACAAAATACGGTTGGAACGACTATCTGGAACGTGCCCAATATCGCGAAGATCTAACGCTTCGGCAGAATAAACTGCAGCTCTATGAATTGGAGGCCGTACCTTTTGGCGGAAACGTGCTGAAAAGCGCAGTAATACCGGGTTGGGGTCAATTTGCCACCAAACACAATAGCAGGGCTACCGTGATCTTGAGCGCGGAATTGATTTCTGTGATCAGCGCGGTGTACTTTTATAACAAAGCCAGCACAAATTATGATCACTACAAAAACGCCACTCAGATAGATGAGATCAACCATTATTGGGGAGAAGTGGAGACACCCTATCACTATTCTCTGATGATGGTAGGCCTGGCGGGCGTGATATGGCTGTACAATATGTACGATGTAGTAATGAGTACAAACGAATACAATGAAAACCTGTGGCAAGACATCATGACTAGGAGCAATTCTCCTCTACAAGTGGGCCCAAACGGAATTGAACTGAGGTTTTAGGCAATGAAACATATATATATTATATTACCCTTGATTGTATCCTTCCTGCTTGCCGGATGTGGCATCAAGCGCGATAATCCCCTGGATCCTCATTCCAGCTCAATACTGGAGCCTGCCTATGTGACCGGATTGACTTTGCTTTCTCAAGGCTCAGGATCGGACACCAGAATAATTAATATTACTTGGAACAGCAATAGTGCCGCTAATACAGACGGCTACTTTGTGAACCGGAGCATGGGATACAACAATGCCTACGCCATCATCGATACGGTGTGGCATGTTGATCAAGTACCCGTTCAAAGCTATATCCACAGCAGTGCAAACGATCCCAGCGTGGCTCCGGGTGAGTATTGGTATAAAGTTTCAGCTTTCAAGGACTATCCCGCGGGAAGGCTTGAAGGGCGCCGAAGCGAGCCCAAGCCGGTGATTGTAAGACCTTGATGATAGACTTCCACCGGGATCTGAACGAACCTCAACGCGAGGTGGTCTCGGATGTGGATCATCCGATCCTGGTACTGGCGGGTGCCGGTAGCGGCAAGACGCGATGCATTATCTATCGCGCGGCGTACCTGATCCATGAACGGAATGTGCCGCCCTGGAAGCTCTTGATCGTAACCTTCACAAACAAAGCAGCACGGGAGTTGCAGGATCGTCTGGAACACCTTTTACACATTCCTATGCGCTCGTTGTGGGTGGGTACCTTTCACTCCATCTGCCTCAGAATCCTGCGCTACGAATCCAGCTCTCTGCCTTACAACGCAAATTTCAGCATCTATGCCGACGACGAGCAGAAATCCGTATTGAAAAAGATCTATAAAGAGCATGGCTACGATGTGCAAAAGTATCCCATCAACAAAGTATTGGCGAGGATCGGGCGCTACAAAAACCGATTGATGTTGCCTGAAGATATCGACATTGCAGAGACCAAACACAATCCTTTCCTCGGTGGTTTTTTGCAGATATACCGCCACTATCAACAAGCTCTACTGATGAATCAAGCCATGGATTTTGATGATATCCTGCTCCATACGGCCCGGCTCTTGCGAGAAAACAGCTCGGTTCGGGCTAAGTATCAGGATATCTTCCAATACATCATGATCGACGAATATCAGGATACAAACAAGGCACAATTTGAGATCATCCATCAGTTGGCCTTGGTGCATCAAAGAGTGTGCGTGGTGGGAGACGACGATCAGGCCATATACAGCTTTCGCGGGGCTACACTGCGCAATATACTGGAGTTTGAAAGAGATTACCGCGATGTACGCACCATCAGGCTGGAACAGAATTATCGCAGCACCACTGCGATTCTGGATCTGGCAAACCGGGTGATCAAACAAAACAAACAGCGCCATCCCAAAGAGCTGTTCAGCGAACTGGGAGAGGGGATGAAACCGGTTTTGAATGTGTATTCCGATGCCAATGTGGAAGCGGAGCAAATCGCCCTGGATATCTCCCGGCAGTGGAGCCTGGGCAAAAATCTGCGCGATATTGCGATATTGTACCGGACAAACGCGCAATCCCGCCTCTTTGAAAATGCGCTGATGCAAAGAAAGATTCCCTATAGCATCGTGGGCAGTTTGAACTTTTATCAGCGCAAGGAAATCAAAGACTTGCTTGCATATTTGAATTGTTTGGGCAATCCTGCCGATAACGAGAGTCTGTTGCGCATCATCAACGAACCACCGCGGGGCATCGGACAGACCACGGTTAATCGCCTGCTCGGTTTTGCTGCCAAAACTCGGATTAGCCTGTTCAGCGCCGTACAAAATCAAGTCGCTATCAAGGAGATGAACTCCGGTGCCCACAAGCGAGTTGCAGAATTCTGTGGGATCATCGAAGAGTGGCGGGCAATGTCCACCAGACTTCCGGTAGCGGATCTGGTAAAAGAGATCGTGGAAGAGCTGGGCCTGGTGAGTCTATACCGCAAAAGCAGCGATCCCAAGGATATAGCCCGAGCCGAGAACCTCATAGAGTTTGTGGCTTCAGTCAATGAATTTGCCGAGCGTTTTGCCATCGACAACGAACGGGCGGCTCTTCTGGAGGATTTTTTGCCCTATGTGGCGTTGCAAACTGATCTGGATAAAGTATCTGAAGAATTGGACAGTGTGCGTTTGATGACTCTACACAATGCCAAAGGGCTGGAGTTTGTTGTCGTATATCTTGCCGGCTTGGAGGATGAACTTTTACCTCACCGCATGAGTATGGATACCATCGAGGAAATCGAAGAAGAACGCCGCCTCTTTTATGTGGGCATTACTCGTGCCAAGCGTGAATTGATCCTCAGTTTGGCCGAAGCGCGAAGATTGTACGATACCTATAGTTTCACGCAGCCCAGCATGTTTCTGGACAATCTGGAAGACGTTCTGGACAGTCCCGGACACATCGCTGCTCCGGCGCAAAGCTCCTATCGTAAGCCCAAAAATAAAATCAGGGAGAGCCAGAAACACTTCAAAATCGGGCAACGGGTATGGCACAAAGAATACAAGCAGGGTGTAGTGCTGTCTGTAGATGGTATGGGCAGGGATGCCGTAGTTACGGTGTCTTTCAAAAATGGCAAGCTGATCAAGATAGTGGGTAGTTTTCTACAGACGGAATCCGTTACATAGGGGCTGGCAAAAGGCACAAAATGCCATATATCAGTGGATGAGGGTGAGCATGCCAAAGAAGTGACAAGCACTGCCCGCAAGCACGAAGAGATGCCACACGGCATGATGATAGAGCATCTTTTTGGCTACATAGAATATTACCCCAAAAGAATATGCCAGGCCACCTAATAGCATCCAGGTGAGGAACATGGGCGGAACGCTTTCCATAAGCGGATTGATGGCAATCACAATGATCCAGCCCATCAGCAGATAGACAAGCAGGGATACCCATTTCAGCTTCTTCATGGCAAAAATTTTCAGGATAATGCCCAATAGAGTAAGCCCCCAGATTACACCAAACAGAGCCCAACCCCAACCCCCGCGCATAGTTCCGATGGTTACCGGTGTGTAGGTTCCGGCAATCAATAGAAAGATGGAGGAGTGATCCAGAATCCGGAAGAACCGCTTCACATAGGGTTGAGGGAAAGAGTGGTAAAGAGCGGAAGATAGAAAAAGGATGATCATGGTGGCGCCGTAAATGCTGAATGAGACCACTTTCCAGGTATCGCTGATGCGGGCGGCAAATACTACCAAGATTACCAAAGCTGCAATCGATAGCCCTACTCCGATACCGTGAGTGATGGCATTTGCCACCTCTTCCGGCCGGCTCTGCGGAGCGCTGAGTGGGATGCGATCCAGAAAGCGTTCTCTTGTCTTTTCCATCAACGGTATAGCTGTGTAATCTTTGCTTCCAGTTCTTCCGGAACAAGATCGTGGATGCTTTCGGCTTTAGCGATGCGGGCGCGGATCTCGGATGAGGATACCGGGCATAGGGGCATATCCAGAATAGTGTGTGTGATCTGAGACAACACATCGCAGGGCATAGCGCAATCCGGACGAGGCAGGATGATAAAATGCAGGTTTTGCTTCAACCATTCAAAATCGTGCCATTCGGGCAGTTTCTTCAGATTGTCGGCACCTATTATGAAGGCAAATGCCTGATCAGGGTACATAGCGACGAGCTTTTTCACCAAGTCGCTGGTATATCCGCTTTCGCCGCGTTCTGCATCCCACACTTCGATGGGAGTGCGGAAGTCCTCGGCGGGTTGAATGGTAAAATTGAGTGGAGTGAAATGATCGACAGCTTCTTGTGCGAGGCTCAGCCTGTGGTCATAATCCAGTACGATGCTTTCACCTTTGAAGTTGTGATTGAAGCTGGGCACCAGAATGATCTTGTGTACGGGGCTAAGGCTCAAAACTTCTTTGGCAAGATACAGATGACCATTGTGAATGGGATCGAAGCTCCCTCCCAAAATGGCATAAGCACCTTTCAATTGAACCCTGTATGGCATATTCAGTTAAATTTCCGATCCAGTTTGCGGGCTTCCGCGGAACCGGGATACTTGCTTTTCAGCTTGTTAAAAGCAGCGTCGGCTGCTTCTCTGTTTTGTTGATGCAGATGCAGAAGCGCAGAATAATATAGTGATTTACGATCCAAGCTGTCTGTATTGCCCAGTTCGATCACTTCTTCAAAATACATCAGAGCCGCGCTGTAATCCTTCATCTTGTAATAGATATAGCCATTTTGGTATTTCTTTTCGATCAGTTTGTACTGGGCGCGACGGATGTAATTGAGGGCATCTTCATAGCGCGCGTCATTGGGAAAGCGCTCCAGAAAATTGCGGAAAGCATCAATAGCCGAAAGGGTTCGTTCCTGATCATAAGCGGGTTTCAGGGAGTCTTCGAAGAAACATACCGCCACTCTGTAATAGGCATCTGCCACGTTTATGTGATCCGGGAATCCATCGATGAATTGCTGATACTTCAATCTGGCATCTGTAAATTTGTTCATGGCATAGTAGCTATCTGCCAGTCTGATAGTCGCGTATGCGGTGGCGGCAGATTTACGTTCAAAAGATATATCGTCGTATATGGTGGCGGCCTTGCTGTATTTGCCATTAGCGTAGTATTCATCTGCCAGCGCCAGTCGTTCTTCGGTGCTCAGATTGGGTTTATTTCTGCTGCAAGCGCCAAAGGCCAACAGAATAAGCAGAAACACACTTAGGTATCTTCTCATGAAAGGTCCTTTATTCGATAGTCCATAGTAAAAATATGATCGATGCCACCGCGGTGCTTGCGATAAGAGGCTCAAACCATTTCAAGCGCGGGGCGGAAATGCTGCTGTCAATATTATCCTGCGGAGCAAAGTCGTAATGATCGATGCTGAGCAAGCGATATTCAGGCAGTTGTATCTGTTTGGTGATAAAACTATATACGGGAATGCGTTCACTACGATAGCTCAGAAAGCTCTTACGCTCCACAACCTGCCATTTCAGATTGAGCTCCACACTTATCAGTATCGCTGAATTGATCCCGTAATCGCTCAATTTACCGTTTTCCATATTCGTGTTATCCGGATCAAACAATGCCCGGCTCTTAGCTTCTCTGAGGTCAAAAGAACGCTCTAACAGAGTATCCCTCAGGCACTGAGACAAGGCGGGCGTCCATTCTCCGCAGCGGATATCCAAAAACACGGGCATATCTGAATCCAGCAATCCTGCTATATGAGCGGCGATCTGCCCAGCTTCTTCATGCAGCTTTTCCGCCCATGCCACAGAGACACAGGCAGAAAAGAGCATGATTATCAGGATTATCCGGATAAAACGGGATTCAGTCACTATTTACTTATTGCAATTGCTTCAACAGCTTCTCGGCAATATCCATCTCGGTATAATCCGGATAATTGCTTTTCAGCTTGTTAAATTCTGTTCTTGCCGCTTGATGGTCTCCCATGTTCATGTGGCACATCCCGATCTTGAGCTGAGAATCTGCCACCTTCCAGGATTTGGGCTGTTCGCTGATCACTTTGCGAAATTCGCGTAAAGCTGAATTGAAGTCGCCTTGAGCGTAGTAGCTTTCGCCTTTCCAGTAGATGGCGTTGCCCACATAAAGGCTATTGGGATACTTTGCCATAAAAGCATCGAGCTTTCTGATGGCTTCTTTGAAATTGCCTTGGTAATATTCGTTTCTGGCGGATTCATACTCTGGTTTCTCACTGGCGGAGTTTGCCTGAGAGGCAGCATGCAGTCCGCTACCGGAGAGATTATTGATCTGCTGTCTCAGGGCGGCAAGTTCAGCCTCGAGACTGTCGATATCTCTGGCATTTTGCTCCATCTTCTTTGTATCTGGAGACATCGCTGCTGCTTGCTCCGGGGTGAGACCCTGTGTGCTGAGAGCATTCATTCTGGCCTCCAGATCGCGGATCATGTTTACGATTTCGCGATCCGACGCAGCTACCAATTCGCTAAGTCCATCCAGCGCTACAGCCATTTCTCCCACTTCAGCGATGATGGCTCTCATGTCTTCTTCGTTCTGTTTAAATTGGTTTTGCACATAGCTCTCATCCAGAGTGGTACCGGCCTGGCCATCGCCTCTTCTGCTCTGCATGATTTCTTTGCGTAGAACTACCAATTCTTCGTTGTTCTGGGCCATAGCTTCCTGCAATTGATCGATATCGCTTTGCTGTTCTCTTACGGCTTTGTTGCTTACACAGCCACTAACCAGAATCAGCACGAGCGTGATCAATAATAGTTGTTTCATAGTGTTCTCCTTTTTTCTAATGCGTTGTTATCTACTTTCAAAAAAGGCTTTGTAGCCCTTGTATGTAGAATATAAATCTGCTTTTGAGCACAGCTCATAGAGTGAATGCATGCCCATCAGGCCCACTCCACAATCGATCACTTCAGCACCCAGATTTGCCAGTATATAGGCTATGGTGCCGCCGCCGCCTTCATCCACTTTGCCCAGCTCTCCCATCTGCCAGTACACTCCGGCTTCAGTGAAGATATTTAGTACTTTTGCGGTGAATTCGGAACTGGCATCGTTGCAGGCATATTTACCACCGCTGCCAGTGAATTTTGACACGCCGATACCATGGTTAAATATAACGGCATTCTGTTTTTCGTGGACATTGGGATAGTTGGGATCCACCACTGCGGTTACGTCAGCGCTCAGGATCTGGGCGTTTATGAAAGCTTTGCGCAGGTTGACGCTGGAGTTATCTTCCCCTTTATATGCCATGAGATCGCTCACGAAATCTTGGATAAAGATGGAATGAGCACCGGTAGCGCCTTGGCTCCCCACTTCTTCTTTATCCGACAAATACACTATCTGGGTACGTTTTGGTTTTTTATCTTTTGCATCCAGCAGAGCAGTCAGCGCGGTATAGGCACAAATGCGGTCATCCTGCCCGTAGCCTACCACCATGGAATTGTCGATGCCCGCATCGCGGGATTTTACCGCCGGGACCAAGTACAATTCAGCAGAGATAAAATCCACTTCCTTGATGCCGTACATTTTGTTCAATACTTTCAAGGCGTAAGCTTTTGCTGCTTCTTTTTCTTCGGTACCGGGCTCAACCATGCCGCTGAATACAAGGTTCATTTTGGATGCATCAATGGCATCACCGATGTTTTTGGTATATTGCTCTTTCCGAGCCAGATGCGGTAGCAGATCCGGGATGATGAATACAGGTTCGTCTTCTTTTTCACCCAGGCTGATCTCCAGCACTGTACCATCGCTTTTCACAATTACGCCGTGCAGGGCGAGGGGAGTGGACACCCATTGATATTTCTTGATGCCGCCATAGTAGTGGGTGCGCATGCAAGCCATCTGGGATTGACCGTCTTCATAGAGGGGATTTTGTTTCAAATCCACCCTGGGAGCGTCGATATGAGACGCCACCATGTTGAATCCTCTGGAGATGGGCTCGCTGCCTAACACAGCTATTGCCATGGTTTTTCCACGAAAGATGCCATAGACCTTGTTGTTGCCTTTTTTTCCGTAAATATCTGTGAATTTATGCTTCTTGAGCATGTTTTCCATCCATTTGGTGGCTTCCCGCTCAGTCTTTGCTTCATTCAGGAATTGTTTGTAGGCCACAGAGTAATCCATGGCAGCTTTCTGATCACTTTTGGAAGCTTCTTTCCAGAAGTTTTTCCGTTCGTATTTTAGTTCGTTTTTGTCCTTTTTTTGCTTCATTTTTTCTCCGTTTATCTTTTTATATTATACTCAAAATCTTAATGTGGCGCTCGCCCATGGGAGCTTTGATCAGGGCTATTTCGCCGGGTTTCTTGCCCAAAAGGCCTTTGCCGATGGGAGAGACTACCGAAACCACCTGCATAGAAGTCTCATCTTCATAAAAATTCAATTCCGCCGCGCCTACCACTTTGAAGCTTATCTCTTCAGAGGTCGATTCATCTCGGGTTTTGCAGCTGCTGCCAAAACGAACAGCATCTTTGGGAAAGCTCGAAGGATCCACCACTTTCAACTGGGCGGATCTGCGGCGCAGATAGTCTATTTCGGAGTCGATGGCGCGCTGGCGTTCTTTGGCCGCTTTATATTCGGCGTTTTCGCTGAGATCGCCAAACTCTCTGGCGATCGCCACTGCTTTGATCACTTCCGGGCGTTCTGCCATCAATTCATTGATCCGTCTTTGCAGGCGTTCCATCCCCTGCACGGTTATAAAAACACTAAGGTCCACTAGGCTTTAGCTCCTTTTTTCCTGATCAACATTTTATGAGCGGAGAGGCCGGCTTTTTTCACTCTGGCATTTCCACTTTTGGTCCAAAGCTCTACCGGGGCTTCCAATGCTGCATCATAATCTACGATCGAAGCGCAGAGCAGCTCCACAATCTGCGGATCACGCGAGATGCCAAATTCCTTCCACACCTCAAGATATGAATCTTGGGAAAGCTTGGCTACGGTCTTGAGAAATTGCACATGCATGCTCTGTAAATCTCCCAGAGGATATACCCATAGATTTTGCAGATGCTTCATGATGTCTGCCATCAGGTCTTCGCGGCGCTTGATCAGCTTTATTGCCAGATTGAGTGCCGCTTTGCTAATGTCTTGATTGTTGCTTTTGGTCCAGTCATACAATTTATGCAAATACTTTTCCGAGTGCTTGCGCAACAAAGGCAGCATTACTTTGTCCAGCAGAGAGTTTATCTGAGACGCATCTGCCTCCCGCATCATTTCTTCCATCAGCGGAATGTAGATTTCAGGGCTCTTATGGGTCAGCTTTGACATAATTGTGCCAAAGGCGATCTTGCCATAATCTCCCTTATTTTCCCACAAGTGTTTGTAAAATGGGATGTAATCTTTGTGCTTGCGTTTGAGGCGTTGCACGATCACATTGCTCACGAAGCTGACCACTTCAGAGGGGATCTTACCATTGACGCGCTCGGGGTAGGCAATAAAGATTATCTCAAAATCATAATCATGATTTGGGAGTTTGTGCTCCAGGTAATCCTCCGTATCCAATGTCAGCCTTTCTTTCCAGTCTATGGTAAGCATCTATATCTCCTATATATACAATATTTTTCAACTTATTGCATTTGCTAATGGCGTCAATATACTGTCAAGTAAAAACTGCCTGTATTATTTTGGTGAGGGCTTTGATAGCACAGGATGCCACGATCTCACCCATACCCCAGGTCAGTTTTATATACTTTATGCTTGCCCACTGTTTTTGCTTGCGGGATGCGCGCGCGAGCTTAGTATATCAATTGGAAAGCATATGAAGAAAAAGACCGTTGAACAATACACCCGCTGAACCCGTGAGAGTGAATCCATGCCAA